>Ga0172373_10002094_pt1 | contig 31213 bp, 32 predicted proteins | sample Lak10m_2_FD_114546 | JGI IMG/M metagenome (GOLD analysis project Ga0172373, IMG submission 114546) | Freshwater microbial communities from Kabuno Bay, South-Kivu, Congo - kab_092012_10m | ecosystem: Environmental > Aquatic > Freshwater > Lake | place: Democratic Republic of the Congo...
ATCCCAACCAGGATCAACCTTCCGGCCAACCCCATCACGCAGCCTTCGATCTCAGCCACGCAACTCACCACTCCCCCAGCCCGCAAACACCTACACCTATCGGCTGTTTGGTTTTTAAAGAACTTCGCCGTTTCCGGCGCTCCGCAATCAGCAGAGAAGAGCGATTATAGGGGCCTTTTTTTTTCCTGTAAAGCCCCTGCAAAAGATTTTTCGATAGGCAAGGCGAAAAGTTCTCCCGCGGCCGGCAAAGTAGAATTTCCGGATGCTCCCATATTCACTTGTCCGCCCGCTCCTGTTCTCGCTCGACGCCGAACGCGCCCACGAACTGACGCTTCACTCCCTGGCACTTCTCTCGCGGCTGAAGGGCAGCGCCATCGACCACTCCGCTGAAGCCGGGATCCCGGCGATGGGCTTGCGCTTTCCCAACCGGGTCGGCCTCGCCGCCGGGCTGGACAAGAATGGAGTCGCCATTGATGGCCTCGCCGGCCTGGGTTTCGGTTTCATTGAAGTCGGCACGGTCACGCCGCGCCCGCAGCCTGGCAATCCAAAGCCCCGGCTGTTCCGGCTGCCCGAACACAAGGCCATCATCAACCGGATGGGATTCAACAATGAGGGTGTTGATGCGCTGCTGGCCCGCCTGCCGACAACCCGCTACCGGGGTATCCTGGGCATCAACATCGGCAAGAACTTCGACACGCCGATCGAACGCGCCGCCGAGGACTACCTGACTTGCCTGGACAAGGCTTACCCCCATGCCGGATATGTCACTGTCAATATTTCGTCGCCGAACACCAAGAATCTCAGGCAACTGCAGGGGCAGTCAGAGCTGGACGCCCTGCTCGGCGCACTGAAGGCGCGCCAGGGCGAACTGGCCCAGAAGCACGGCAAGTACGTTCCGCTGGCCTTGAAGATCGCCCCGGACCTTGATGCAGACCAGATCATTAACATTGCCGACGCCCTGCGACGCCATGCGCTGGACGCCGTGATCGCCACCAATACCACCCTGGATCGCGATGGTGTCATGGGATCGCCGCTGGCCGGCGAAGCCGGTGGGCTGTCCGGCGCCCCCCTTTTCGAGAAATCGACCCTGGTGATCCGCAGCCTGGCAAAAGCCCTGGCGAACGAACTTCCCATCATCGCGGCAGGGGGAATCATCAGTGGCGACCACGCGCGCGCCAAGATCGCCGCCGGTGCGACACTGGTACAGCTTTACAGTGGTTTGATCTATCGCGGCCCCGACCTGGTCAGGGAGTGCGTCGCCGCCACCGACGCGCCTTAGACCGACTACCGACAGGGGTTTGCCGGATTTCCGAAATCCGCACAAACGCGAGATAATTTCAGCTTTCAGCGTTGTCGCGGATCTGCCGCTGGTCCGCCTGCCATGACCAGTTACTTATTCATCATCCTCGGCGCGGTCCTCGTCAATAACGTCGTATTCGTCCGCGTGCTTGGCCTCTGCCCGTTCATGGGCGTTTCCAAGAAGCTGGAAACCGCCACCGGCATGGGCGCGGCGACAACCTTTGTCCTGACAATGGCCTGCGGCGCGAGCTTCATCATCGACCGCTGGCTGCTTATCCCGAACCAGCTGGAATACCTGCGCACGCTGTCCTTCATCGTTACCATCGCCGCGATCGTGCAGCTCACCGAACTGGTGATCCAGAAGACCAGCCCCCTGCTGCACCAGGTGCTGGGCATCTACCTGCCGCTGATCACGACCAACTGCGCGGTGCTTGGCATCCCGCTGCTCAACGTCAGCCTGCGTCACAATTTCCTTGAATCCCTGTTGTTCGGTTTCGGTAGCGCCCTCGGCTTCACGCTGGCGCTGGTGCTCTTTGCCGGAATCCGCGAGCGCCTGGAGGCCGCCGACGTACCCGTGCATTTCCGCGGCACGGCGATCGCGATGATTACCGCTGGCATCATGAGCCTGGCCTTCATGGGTTTTGCCGGCCTGGACAAGTACAAGTGACCGGCACTCCCTTGTCCCGCAGCCGCGCGCGATCAGCCCGGACGAAGCGGCAACACCATGACTGAAGCCCTCCTGGTCATGGCGCTGGGCGCCGTTCTGCTCGGTGCCGCACTCGGCTATGCCGCCGTGCGCTTCCGCGTGGAAGGCGACCCGCTGGTCGAAAAGATCGATGCAATCCTGCCCCAGACGCAGTGCGGCCAGTGCGGCTTTCCGGGCTGCAAGCCCTATGCACAGGCCATCGCCAAGGGTGAGGCGGAGATCAACCAGTGCCCGCCGGGGGGCGATGAAGGCATCCGCAAGCTCGCCGACCTGCTCGGCCGCGAGTACAAGCCGCTTTCCGCGGAACATGGCATCGAGAAGCCCAAATCGGTCGCCGTGATCGACGAGCAGGCCTGCATAGGCTGCACGCTGTGCATCCAGGCCTGCCCGGTAGATGCCATTGTCGGCGCGGCGAAGCAGATGCACACCGTGGTCGCGGTGCAATGCACCGGCTGCGAACTCTGCATCGCACCCTGCCCGGTCGATTGCATCCGCATGGAAGCCGTTGCCGAAACGGTCGATTCCTGGAAATGGAAGTACCCTGTCATCCCGCTGCGGCAAGCCGCATGATCGCAAAGCTGTTCCGCTTCAAGGGTGGCATCAAGCCGGCCTCGCACAAGGACGAATCGGCTGACCCACCAATCGCCAGCGCCCCTCTGCCCAACCGCCTGGTGCTGCCCCTGCGCCAGAGCGCACGGGCCATGGCGCGCTGCCTGGTGGCCCCTGGCCAGACCGTGTTGAAGGGCGAGATCATCGCCGCCGCCGAGGGCCCGATGTGTACCGCCGTCCATGCGCCGACCTCCGGCACGGTGGTGTCGATCGAACCGCAACCCATCCCGCACCCGTCCGGCCTGCCAGCGCCGAGCATTGTCATCGAACCCGACGGACGTGATCGCTGGATCGAACGCGTGTCATTCGACCACAGGGCAGCCGGCGCGGCGCGGACACGCGAATACCTGCGCGATTGCGGAATCGTCGGCCTCGGCGGCGCAGGTTTTCCCAGCCACGTCAAGCTCGGCCCGGGCGAAAAAGGCATCGAGACGCTGATTCTCAACGGCGCCGAATGCGAACCGTGGATCACCTGCGACGATCGCCTGATGCGCGAGCGCCCGGCAATGATCCTGGAGGGCGCCCGCATCATGCGCGACATCACCGGCGCCCGCCGCATCCTGGTCGGCATCGAGGACAACAAGCCGCAGGCCGTGGAAGCAATGCGCGCCGCCGCTCGCAGCCTTGGCGATGCGGCCATCGAAGTGGTCGCGGTGCCCACCCGCTACCCCGCCGGCGGCGAAAAGCAGCTGATCCGCGTGCTTACCGGCATCGAGATCCCCTACGGCAAGCTCGGTACCCACTTCGGCGTGCAATGCTTCAACGTCGGCTCGGCGCACGCGATCTACCGTGCCGTCGCCCATGGCGAGGCACTGGTTTCGCGCATTGTCACCCTGAGCGGCAACATGACGCGGCCGGGCAACTTCGAGGTCCTCATCGGCACTCCGGTCCGTGATCTCCTGCCGCTGGCCGAGCCACGGGCCGACACCGACCGCTACCTCTCCGGCGGGCCGATGATGGGCGTCGGGCTGCCCAGCCTCGATGCCCCGATCGTCAAAGGCACCAACTGCATCCTGGCTGGCTCGCCAGCCCTGTTTCCGCCGCCGCCGCCCGAAATGCCCTGCATCCGCTGCGGCGAATGCGCCAAGGTCTGCCCGGCCGAGCTGCAGCCTTTCGAGCTCTACTGGTTCAGTCGCGCCAGGATCTTTGGCAAGACCCAGGAGTATTCGCTGTTCGATTGCATAGAGTGCGGCTGCTGTTCCTATGTCTGCCCCTCGCGGATTCCGCTGGTGGATTATTTCCGCTTCGCCAAGGGCGAAATCTGGGCGCGCGAGAAGGACAAGGCCGCCGCCGATCTGGCCCGCGAGCGTTACGAGTTCCGCCTGGCCCGCGAAGAGCGCGAAAAGGCCGAGAAAGCGGCCAAGCTCGCTGCCAAGACCGCCGCCGGCCGCGAAAAGGCCGCCGCCGCCATCGCCGCCGTCGACCAACCCGCGGCGACACCCGAGGAGGATGCCAAGAAGGCGCTGATTGCCGCCGCCCTGGAACGCGCCCGGGCACAGAAGGAACAGGCGCAACCGGCCAATACCGCGGACCTCACCCCGGAGCAGCAGGCCGAAATCGCCGCCATCGAGGCCAAGCGCGCCGAGATCCGCGAACAGGCGAAACCCCATCTGCGCGCTGACGACTGACCCGGCACCCGACGACGTGAACAACTCCCCCTACATCCTCAAGCCTGCCAGCGTCCAGTCGGTAATGCTGCGCGTGCTGCTCGCCTTGCTGCCCGGCATCGCCGGCTACGTCTGGTTTTTCGGCGCCGCCATTCTGGTGCAGATCGCCCTCGCGTCGATCACCGCACTCGCCGCCGAAGCCCTGATGCTGACGCTGCGCGGGAAGCCCCTGAAGCCCTTTCTCAGCGACGGTTCGGCGCTGGTCACCGCCTGGCTGATCGCGCTCACCTTCCCCTCAATAGCGCCATGGTGGCTGACGGTACTCGGCACGCTGATGGCCATCGTCATTGCCAAGCATTTGTATGGCGGACTGGGGCAGAACCCCTTCAACCCGGCAATGGTCGCGTTCGCCCTGATGATCGTTGCCTACCCGCAACTGATGTCGCAGTGGCCTGCGGTCGGCTTCACCGATTTCGCCGCGCAGTGGCAGGCCATCTTCGGCCCGCGCAATCTCGATGCCGTAACCATGGCGACGCCGCTCGATGTGCTTCGCACCGCCCTGCACACCGAAGAAGCCCGCGCCACCGTCGCCGGTGTCCTCGGCAGCAACGCAGCCATCGGCAACATCGGCGGCAAGGGCTGGGAATGGATTGCCGCCGGCTACCTGGCGGGCGGCGCCTGGCTGGTCCAGCAGCGCATCATCACCTGGCACCTGCCCACCGCCTTCCTGGCCACGCTCTTTGCCGCCGCCGGTCTCTCGTCGGCGCTCGATCCGGCCAGCTTCGCCCCGCCGCTGTTCCATGTCCTGACCGGCGGCGCCATGCTGGCCGCCTTCTTCATCGTCACCGATCCTGTTTCAGGTGCAACCACGCCAAAGGGCAAACTGATCTTTGCCGCCGGCGCCGCGCTGCTGACCTGGATCATCCGCAGCTTCGGCGCCTATCCTGATGGCATCGCGTTTGCCGTACTGCTGATGAACCTCGCGGCGCCGCTGATCGACATGCACACCCAGCCGCCCGTATTTGGCCACAAGGACGGGAAACGCCCATGAGCGAGCCGATCGACATCCCCCGTCGCGAATCCGGCGTGTTCCGGATTTCGGTGCGTACAGCCGGCATCATGCTTGCCTTCACCCTGGTGTTCACGGCGCTGATGGCCGGAACCCACAAACTGACCGCACCGATGCTCGCCGCCAGCGCCCTGGCGGAAAAGCAGCGCCTGATCGGCGAAGTTTTGCCGGCGGCGGCCTACGACAACGAGCTGATGGCGGACGCCATTCTCCTTGCACCGAACCGGTATCTCGGCCTCGACGACGTGACCAGCCTGTGGCGCGCCCGCAAGAACGGTGCGCCTGCGGCGCTGGTCCTTGAAACCGCCGCCGCCAACGGATACGGCGGCCGGATCGGGCTGATCGTCGCCGTCGCCGCGGATGGCCGCCTGCTTGCCGTGCGCGTGATTTCGCACAAGGAAACCCCCGGCCTGGGCGACTACATCGATCCGAAAAAGGACCGCAACAAGGCGCGCCCCTGGATCACCCAGTTCAGCGGCAAAGGCTTTGAGTCCATTGCGCGCGACAAGTGGCGGGTGAAGAAGGACGGCGGCCAGTTCGACCAGATGGCAGGTGCGACGATCTCCGCCCGCGCCGTCACCAATGCCAGCGGACGTGCCCTGGCCTGGGCCCTTGAAAACCGCGAGACACTGTTCGCCCTGCCGGCCAACAGCCGTTTCGAAGCAGATGGAGGCAAACCGTGAACGCCTACAAGGAAATCGCCTGGAACGGTCTCTGGAAGCAGAATTCCATCCTCGCCCAGCTGCTCGGCCTGTGCCCGCTGCTGGCCGTCAGCACTACGCTGGTGAACGCCGTCAGCCTCGGGCTGGCCACGATCCTGGTCATGATGCTGGCCAATTTCGCCATCTCGGCGCTGCGCGCCCTGATTCCCTATGAGATCCGCATTCCGGTGTTCATCCTGATCATCGCCGCGCTGGTCACGATGGTCGACCTGGCCTTCAACGCCTTCCTGCACGACCTCTACCTGGTGCTCGGCATCTTCATCCCGCTGATCGTCACCAACTGCATCGTGCTGGCCCGCGTCGAAGCCTTCGCGGCGAAGAACGGCCTGCGCGCCTCGACGGTCGACGGGCTCATGATGGGCGTCGGTTTCGTCTGGGTGATAGCGCTGCTCGGTGCGGTCCGCGAGTTTGTCGGCCAGGGCACGGTGCTCGCCGGTATCGAGATGGTGTTTCCGTCGCTTTCGGGCATACAGGTGCTGCCCGAAGACTATCCCGGCTTCCTGATCGCCATCCTGCCGCCCGGTGCCTTCTTCGTTCTCGGCCTGCTGATCGCCGGACGCAACTGGCTGGAAGCGCGGGCCAACCAGCGCGCCCTGCAAAAACGCCTGCACGATCACCCGCCGGCCGCGAACGCCCCGGCATGACGCCCAAGAAGGTCCGCGAATTCTTCGCCCGCCTGGCGGCTGCGAACCCGGAACCGAAGGGCGAACTCGAATACGCCACGCCCTACCAGCTGCTGGTGGCCGTGGTGCTCTCGGCCCAGGCCACCGACAAGGGCGTCAATCGCGCCACGCGCCCGCTGTTTCGCGCCCATCCGACACCGCAGGCCATGGTTGCGCTGGGCGAGGAAGGCATCGCCGACTACATCCAGACCATCGGCCTGTACCGCACCAAGGCAAAGAATGTCGCCCGTCTCTCGCAGCTGCTGCTGGAACGCCATGGCGGCGAAGTGCCGCACGATCGCACCGCGCTCGAAGCCCTGCCCGGCGTCGGCCGCAAGACCGCCAACGTGGTGCTCAACATCGCCTTCAAGGAACCGACCATAGCAGTCGACACCCACATCTTCCGCGTCGGCAACCGCACCGGGCTGGCAGCGGGCAAGGATGTCGAGGCCGTCGAGCAGAAGCTGCTCAAGGTGGTACCCGCCGAATTCCGCCTGCATGCCCATCACTGGCTGATCCTGCACGGCCGCTATGTCTGCAAGGCGCGTACGCCGGACTGCCCGCATTGCCCGGTGATTGACCTGTGCGCCTGCAAGGAGAAGACCCGTGTTTAACCCGACGCGCGACCAGGCCCGCCAGTTCCTCATCGATGCCTGGGCCAAGCGTCGCCAGCGCCTGCCGGCGACGCCCATGGAAACCCTGGCCGCCGACCTGGTCGCCATGCATCCGGAGTACCACGAACTGCTCGAAGCCGCCGATGCGCTGACGCGCGAATGGACGCCCGAACAGGGCGAGACCAATCCCTTCCTGCATCTCTCCCTGCATCTGGCGATCGAGGAGCAGCTATCCATCGACCAGCCGCCAGGCATCCGCGCCGCCTTCGATACCCTCCTCGCGCGCCGCGGCGATCGCCACGATGCCCTGCACGCCATGCTCGAATGCCTGGGTGAGATGATCTGGCGCAGCCAGCGCGAAGGCCAGCCGCCGGACGGCGAGGCCTACCTCGACTGCATGCGCCGCGCCGCCGGCTGAATCCGGGCCGCGCCGTCGCGGCCGGCAAACACCTGCGCGACCGAGGCCGGCACGGGCAGCAAAAGTCGGCGCCGGCGGCACGGCGACAAGCGTGCCGCTCTGGGTTATCCTGATGTTTCAACCTTGAAAGAGAACATCATGCGTTTCGAAGGAACCGATACCTACGTCGCCACCCAGGACCTGATGCTCGCGGTCAACGCCGCGATCACCCTGCAACGGCCGCTGCTGATCAAGGGCGAGCCCGGCACCGGCAAGACCATGCTGGCCGAGGAAGTCGCCGGCGCCCTGGGCGTGCCGCTCTTGCAATGGCACATCAAATCCACCACCAAGGCGCAGCAGGGCCTCTACGAATACGACGCGGTGTCGCGCCTGCGCGATTCCCAGCTCGGCGACGAGAAGGTCAAGGACATCTCCAATTACATCGTCAAGGGCGTGCTGTGGCAGGCCTTCGAGCAGGGCAAGCCGTCGGTGATCCTGATCGACGAGGTGGACAAGGCCGACATCGAGTTCCCCAACGACCTGCTGCGCGAGCTCGACCGCATGGAGTTCCATGTCTACGAGACGCGGCAGACGGTGCGCGCCGCCGTGCGCCCCATCGTCATCATCACCTCCAACAACGAGAAGGAACTGCCGGACGCCTTCCTGCGCCGCTGCTTCTTTCACTACATCAAGTTTCCCGACAAGGACACCATGGGGCGCATCGTCGATGTGCACTTCCCCAACCTCAAGAAGGATCTGCTGCGCGAGGCCATGGAAGTCTTCTTCGAACTGCGCGAAGTGCCGGGCATGAAGAAAAAGCCCTCGACTTCGGAACTCATCGACTGGCTCAAGCTGCTGGTGGCCGAGGACATCCCGCCCGAGGCGCTGCGCTCCAAGGACAAGAAGACCGTGGTGCCGCCGCTGGCCGGGGCACTGCTGAAGAACGAGCAGGACGTGCATCTGTTCGAGCGCCTGGTGTTCATGGCGCGCCACAACCGCTGAACGGCCGATGTAAGGATCGCCCCCGCGCCACGACCAAGCAAGCATGCTGATCGACTTCTTCCTCCACCTCAAGACCAAGAAGCTGCCGGTGTCGACGCGCGAGTTCCTCACGCTGCTGGAGGCACTCAAGGAGCACGTCGCCGAGAACTCGATCGACGACTTCTATTTCCTCGCCCGCACCTGCCTGGTCAAGGACGAAACCCACTACGACAAGTTTGACCAGGCCTTCGGCGAATACTTCAAGGGCGTCACCCACATCCCCGGCCTGGAAGCCGACATCCCCGAAGAATGGCTGAAGATGCTGATGAAGAAGCACCTGACTCCCGAGGAAAAGGCCAAGCTGGAAAAGCTCGGCTGGGACAAGCTGATGGAGGAGTTCAAGAAGCGCCTCGCCGAGCAGAAGGAACGCCACGCCGGCGGCAGCAAGTGGATCGGCACCGGCGGCTCCTCGCCCTTCGGCCACGGCGGCTACCACCCGGAGGGCATCCGCGTCGGCGGCCCCTCGGCCGGCAACCGCACGGGGGTCAAGGTCTGGGAGAACCGCGAATACCGCAACCTCGACGACACCGTCGAGCTCGGCACGCGCAACATCAAGATCGCCTTGCGCCGCCTGCGCCGCTTTGCCCGCGAAGGCGCCGAAGACGAGCTGGATCTGGACGGCACCATCACCGGCACCGCGCGCAACGCCGGCTGGCTGGATATCAAGATGCGCCCCGAGCGCCACAACAAGGTCAAGGTGCTGCTCTTCCTCGACATCGGTGGCTCGATGGACGACCACATCAAGGTCTGCGAAGAGCTGTTCTCGGCGGCCAAGAGCGAATTCAAGCACCTCGAGTACTTCTACTTCCACAACTGCATCTACGACCACGTCTGGAAGGACAACCGCCGCCGCCACGCCGAGCGCTTCCCGCTGTGGGACGTGATGCACAAGTACGGCGAGGACTACAAGGTGGTGATCGTCGGCGATGCCACCATGAGCCCCTACGAGATCCTGCAACCGGGCGGCTCGGTCGAGTACGCCAACGAGGAAGCCGGCGCCGTCTGGCTGCAACGCATGCTCGACACCTGGCCGCGCGCGGTCTGGCTCAACCCAGAACCCGAGCGTTTGTGGGACTATCGCCATTCCATCGAAGTGATTCGCACCATCTTCGCCAACCGCATGTTCCCGCTGACGCTCGCGGGGCTCGAGCGCGCGATGCGCGAACTGAACAAGTAGCCCGCACGGAGGACAACATGACCGATCGCCGCCATACCCTGAAAGCCCTTGCCGCCGCCGGCCTGCTTGGCCCGGCCGGCATTTCCGGCCTGATCCGCGACGCCCTCGCCAAGGGCGAGGTGCCGCTCAAGACCGGCCTGCAGCGCATCCGCGGCGAGGTCGTGGTCAACCGCAGGCTGGCCACCGAAGGCCAGCTGCTGAAGCCCGGCGACACCGTCGTCACCGGCCGCAACAGCGAGGCCATCTACGTCATCGGCCAGGATGCCTTCCTGCAGCGCGAACTCACCACCGTCAGCTTTGGCGATGACGCGGTCAAAAACCTTTTCCGTGTCGTTACCGGCAAGATCCTGTCGGTCTTCGGCCGAGGCGCCAAGACGCTGCACACCTCGACGGCCACCATCGGCATCCGCGGCACCGGCTGCTACATCGAGGACGAAGGCACGGGCAGCAAGGCGCGCACCTATTTCTGCCTCTGCTATGGCGAGGTTGAGCTGACGCCCAGCGCCGCCCCCCAGGAAGCCGAACGCTACGCCACGCAGCACCACGACAAGCCAATGTACGTACACAACGACATGAAGATGCCGAAGATGATGGTACCTGCCTCGGTCATCAACCACACCGACATCGAACTGGACATGCTGGAAGCACTGGTCGGGCGGGTCCGTCCCAACCAGGGCGCGTACCCGCGCTACTAGGCACGATGGCGCCACTGGCGCGGCACCGCCGCCGTCTCGCCAGCGCCGACTTTTCGTGAACCGCAACTGTAAGGATCGCGCCGATTCCACGACCAAGGCCGATGCCCGCACGCACCGACCGCCGCACTGAGGACGCCATTCCCGGGCGCAGCTGCCCGTTGCGCTACCGCCATGGCGCGGCGGCGTTGGCCATTGCGCCGGAACAGGCGGTCGACACGCTATACGTGGTCGGCGGGCTTTACGGCAACCGCCCGGCGCTGGCCGCCCTCGAAGCGCTGGCAGCGGCCGAAACGGTGGCACCGCGCCTGTGCTTCAACGGCGACTTCAACTGGTTCAACGTCGATGACGCCGGTTTCGTCGCCATAAATCAGGCCGTATTGCGCCACGACGCCTGCCTCGGCAATGTCGAAGCCGAGTTCGATGACGACGCTGGCACCGCCGGCTGCGGCTGCGCCTATCCCGAACATGTCGATGCCGGCATCGTTGCACGCTCCAATGTGATCCATGCCCGCCTGCGCGCCACTGCCCGCCGCCACCCGACGATCCTTGACCAGCTCGCCACCCTGCCGATGCTGCGCCGCTACCGCGTCGGCCAGGTTCGCGTCGGCGTGGTCCACGGCGATGCCGACTCGCTGGCGGGCTGGCATTTCGACGTCGATGCGCTCGACGACCACGGCAATCACGGGTGGCTGCGGCAGGCTTTCGAGCGTGCCGAGGTGGATGTCTTTGCCAGCTCGCATACCTGCCTGCCTGCCCTGCGGCGCTTTCCCGGCCTGCCCGGACGCATCGTCATCAACAACGGTGCGGCCGGCATGCCCAACCTGCGCGACCGGCGTGCCGGCATCGTCACCCGCATCGGCGTTGGCGCACCGCCGTGCCCGGCGCTCTACGGCACACGGCTCGGCGAGGTGCGCATCGACGCCCTGCCCCTCGACTATGACGCCGCGGCATGGGAGCGCGATTTCCTCGCCAACTGGCCGCCGGAGTCGCCCGCCTACGTGTCATACTACGGACGTATCGTCGCGGGCCCCGACCACAGTCTGGAACGGGCGCGCGGAGTCCAACCGGAACCGGCGCAAGACCGGTCGGCAAACGAAACCAATGGAACGCGACCCTGACACCCCGAACGGTGGCCGCGCATCACGAGGCGGCTTCCGCGCATTGCTGGCGCTGTTGCTCGGCGGCGCCCTGCTCTGGCAATTCTGCACCACCGGCTGTGCCCCGGATGCCGCCGACATGGATGCGCTGCGCGGCCATCACGAACATTTCCTCGGCTTCGTCGCCGACAACTGGCTGGCCGCCGTGCTCCTGACCCTGCTGGTGCACACGGCGCTGGCGGCCCTGGCGCTGCCCGGCGCCTCGCTGCTGATGCTGGCCGCCGGCTCCGGCTTCGGCGCCGTCATGGGCACGCTGATCTGCCTTGCCGGCTGCACCGCCGGCGCCACCCTCAGCATGCTGGCCTCGCGCCACTGGCTGCAACCCGTCATGCGCCGCCGCTATGCCGGCCAGCTCGACGAGTTCGAAGTGCGCATGGCACGTGACGGCCCGGCCTACCTGTTCAGCCTGCGCCTGCTGCCGGTGCTGCCCTTTGCCGTGGTCAATGTCGCCGCCGGGCTGTCGCGCATGAAGACCTGGACCTTCATCTGGATCAGCCTGGTCGGCATGGCCGCCAGCACCTTCGTCTACGTCAATGCCGGTACCGAGCTGTCCCATGTCCGCGAGCTCGGCGACATCTATTCGCCGCGCGTGCTCGCCTCGCTGGCGGCGCTGGCCCTGCTGCCCTGGCTGATGAAGCCCGTGGTGCGGCGGCTCGACGCGACTGGCCGCGCATGAGCCCGCCGGCACGAACCCTGCTGCTGTTCAACTACGACTGGGACCAGGTCGGCTTCGGCCGCTGGGCCGCCGAGTTCCCCACTGACCACGCCGGCTTCGACCTTTTCAGCTTTCCCAGCAACGCCCACCTGCCGGGCTTCGACCTCGACCGCTTCATCAACCGCCTGGCACGCCGGGCGGGGCGCGCCGGCTGGCGCGCGGTCGCCTCCAACCACGAACAGTTCGGCGCGCTCGCCGCCGCCCTGATGGCCGAGCGCATGGGCTGGCCGGGCACACCGGTAAAGGCCGTGCTGGCATGCCAGCACAAGCTGCATGCGCGGCGCGTACTGCAGGAAATCGCGCCCGAGGCCAACACCGGCTTCGGCCTGATGACATCGGGCTATGGCGAGCCGGTGCCCGACGACATCACCTATCCCGTGTTCGTCAAGCCGGTGAAGGCCGCCTTCTCGGTGCTGGCGCGCACCGTGCGCAACCGCGCCGAGCTCGCATCGCTGGTGCGTTTCGGCGCCTGGGAACTGTGGGTGATCCGTCACCTTGTCGAACCCTTCGAGCGCATCGCCCGCGCGCGCCTGCCCGAGGCCGGCAGCGCCCATCGCATGCTGCTCGAAACGCCCGCCCAGGGGCTGCAGTACAACCTCGACGGCTATGTCTGGAAGGGCGAGGTCCGCCCCCTCGGCACCGTCGAGTCGGTGATGTATCCGGGTACCCAGGCCTTCATGCGCTTCGTGCACCCCTGCGGCCTGCCGCAGGCGGGGCGCGACAAGGCGCTGGACGTCGCGCGGCGCTTCCTCGCCGCCGTCGGCTTCGACCACGGCCTGTTCAACATGGAGTTCTTCTACGACGCGGCGCACGACCGGCTGACGGTGATCGAGTTCAATCCGCGCCTCGCCTCGCAGTTCTCCGACCTCTACCTGCGGGTGGATGGGCTCGACCTGCATCGCATCGCGCTGGAGCTGGCGCACGGACGCGATCCCGCCCTGTTGCCGCGCACCGCGCCACGCGCCGGCGTCGCCGCCAGCTTCGTCTATCGCAGCTTCGACCCCGGCGCGCGCCCGGCGCCACCGTCACGCACACAGGAGCAGGCGCTCGCTGCCGCCTTTCCCGATTCCATCCTGTTTTCCTTTCCCAAGTCGCGCGGGCAGGTCGCCCGCGACTTCAAATGGCTGGGCAGCTACCGCTACGGCATCCTGCACCTGGACGGGCGCGATGCCGCCGACCTCGCCCTGCGCTGCCAGGCGGCCAGCGAGCTGCTTGGCTGGCCCGCCGCCTGCGGCCACGCCACCGGGACCACCGCCGCAACACTATCCATGGAGACCTCGACATGAGCCTCACTGCCACACGATCGCTGGCCCTCGCCGCCCTCGCGGCCTTTCTGCTGGGCGGCTGCGGCGCCATGGTGGCGCAGAACCCGACCGGCAGCTATTCACCGGTGAATGCCGTGGCCGAAGGCGATGAGAAGCGCCTGATGCTGAAGGGCGCCGATGTCGTCGCCTATTTCACGGAAAACCGTTACCGCCCCGGCCTGGCCCAGTACAGCAGCCGTTACCAGGACATCGCCTTCCGCTTCGCCAGCGCCGAACACAAGGCCCTGTTCGACAAGGCGCCGGAAAAATACCTGCCGCAGTTCGGCGGCTACTGTGCCAATGGCATCGCCTACGGCATCCCTTGGGGCGGCGATGCCGATACCTGGAAGATGATAGCCGGCAAGCTCTACATCTTCGGCGGCCAGGCCTCGAAGGACGCCTTCCTGCTCGACGAAAAGCAGAACCTGGCACTCGCCGACACCTACTGGAAGGACGAGGTCGCCGAAAGCAACAGCTTCATCCAGCGCTTCAAGCGCCTGGTGTTCCGCGTCCCGCACTACAAGAGCGGCGAGGAACTGGCCAGCGCCATAGCTGCCGCCAAGGCCGGCGCCAACAGCCCGAAATGAAAACGCCGCGCCTGATCCAGATCGCCCGCGAAGACCCGGCGGCGATCCGCGCCGAACTGCTGGCGGGCCTGATGGCGCCGACGGCAACGATCGCGCCCAAATACCTCTACGATGCGCTGGGCTCGCGCCTCTTCGCCGCCATCACCGAGCTGCCCGAGTACTACCCGACGCGCACCGAGGCCGCCATCTTCGGACATGCCATGAATGAAATGGCGCGGGCGCTGGGCCCGGTGGCGACCCTGGTCGACCTCGGCGCCGGCAATTGCGAAAAGGCCGCGCGCCTGTTCGAGCCCTTCCGCGTCCAGCGCTACGTCGCCGTCGACATCTCGGTCGATTTCCTGCGCGATTCGCTGGCCTGCCTGCAGCGCGAGCATCCCGAAATGGACATGCTCGGTGTCGGCCTCGATTTCTCGGCATCCCTGGCGCTGCCGGCCGACGTCGGCGGCGGCCCGCGCTGCCTGTTCTACCCGGGGTCCAGCATCGGCAACTTCACGCCCGCGGCGGCGCTGTCCTTCCTGCGCCAGATGCACGCGGCATGCGAGGGCGGTGCGCTGCTGATCGGCGTCGACCTGCTCAAGCCGGCCGCCATCCTGGAGCCCGCCTACGACGACCCGCTGGGCGTCACCGCCGCCTTCAACCGCAACATGCTGCTGCACCTGAACTGCCTGGCCGGCACCGATTTCGACATCGCCGACTGGCGCCATGTGGCCTTTTTCAACGTCGCCGAATCACGCATCGAGATGCACCTCGAAGCCGTCCGCGAGACCACGGTCAGCTGGTCCGGCGGCGCGCGCCGCTTCGCCGCCGGCGAACGCATGCACACCGAGAATTCCTGCAAGTGGCAGCAGGACGACTTTGCCGCCCTGCTGCGGCAGGCGGGCTTTTCGCGCCTGCGCCACTGGACCGACGAACGCGAGTGGTTCGCCGTATTTGCCGCCTTCGCCGGGGATACCGATGCCTGATCGCCGTACCGCCAGCGCCGACTTTTGGGGTGCGACGTCGCGCCCGGCCTCAGGCCGCGCAGCTGCGAAATCCCGTGTGGATGTCGTTGCGCTCCGGCGTGAAATAGTTGCGGTAGCGCGGATGGGCCATGCGCGCCGAGGTGGCGCGACTGGCGCCGCGCAGCACATAGCGCTCGCCGAACCAGGGCGCGGAGTAATCGCGGTAAGGGTGGGCGACGAAGCCCGTAAAGGGCAGGAAGCGGCTGGCCGTCCATTCCCAGACCTCGCCCCAGTGGAAGCCGGGCTGGTTGCAGGCGGCCAGTTCCCATTCCGCCTCGCTCGGCAGGCGCCGACCAGCCCAGCGGCACCAGGCATCGGCTTCGAGCCAGGTCAGGTGCGTGGCCGGCGCTGCCGGATCGAGCGCGCGCCAAGTGCCGAACTCGCGGCACTGCCATTCCCCCTCGTGGCGTCGCAGGTAGCGCGGCGGCGCGGCGCCCGTGGCGTCGAGAAAGGGCAGGTAGCGCGCCCAGCTTACCGATTGGCTGTCGATTTCGAAGGCCTCGACCCTCACGTCATGTGCCTGCAATTCATTGTCGAAGGCGAATCCGGCACCCTGCCAGCCCAGGCGCCAGGACTGTGCGCCGAAGGCCAGCGCCCGGCAGTCCTGCCGCGCCGGCGCCGGCCGCAGCAGGCCGGCATCCAGCGGAATGTCGAGCGCCTGAGCCATGTACACGGCGGCCTCGGCATGCATGTCCTCGTGGAACAGCGACAGGCGATGGAAGTACAGGCCGTCGTCGCTCTCCTCCGAGGAATGGAGCAGTGCCAGCGATTCCTCAAGGCTGGCGGCGAGGTAGTCGCGCGTCGCTCTCAGGCTGGGCAGTGGCAGCGCCCAGCGCCGTTCGTGGGCAACCAGGCTGGAGTTGTACAGTGCATCGGCGCCGGCCAGACGGCCATCCGGCCTTGCGTGCCCGGGGTCGCAGGCGATGCCGCGCGCGCGCTGGCGATTGCGAGCGAGCCAGAAATCCTGAAACCAGGCAACGTGCCCGGTCTCCCACAAAGGCGGATTGAGCTGCACCGAATAGGGCACCACCAGCGCTTCGCCCAGCGCCGCAACATAGGCGTCGAGCAGCGCCAGGCTGCGCGCCCGGCTGTCGCGCAACACCGCCGCCAGCGCGGCACGACTGCCGCAGCGCGCGGCGATGGCGTCATCGATGTTCATGATCGGTCCGGAACTCATGTCTGAAGCCCGGAGTATGCCCCAATTGGTCATCGTCACGCCCGCGCTGCGCGACGCCAACAATGGCAACTGGCAGACGGCGCAGCGCTGGCAGCGCCACCTCGCCGGCGACTATGCCGCACGCATTGTGCGCGAGTGGCCCTCGCCGCTGTGCTGCGACGACAGCGCAATGATCGCCCTGCACGCGCGCCGCTCGGCCGACTCGATTGCCGCCTGGGCGCGCGAGCATCCGCGGCGCGGCCTCGCCGTGGTGCTGACCGGCACCGACCTCTACCGCGACATCGCCGTCGACGCCGCGGCGCAGCGCTCCCTGCAGCTGGCGCAGACGCTGGTCGTGCTGCAGGCGGCGGCCCCCGCCGCGCTGCCCGCCGCGCTGCGTCGCAAGTGCCGCGTGATCTTCCAGTCGACGCCGCTGCGCAAGACGCTGGCCAAGCCGCAGCGCCGCCTGCGCGCGGTGATGGTCGGCCACCTGCGCAGCGAAAAATCTCCGGAGACCCTGTTCGCCGCCGCGCGACTGCTCAAGGACCACCGCGACATCTTCCTCGACCACATCGGCAATGCGCTCGATCCCGCGCTCGGCCGTGCCGCGCGCGCCACCATGCGCGCCGCGGCAAACTACCGCTGGCTCGGCGGCCTGTCGCACGCCGAAACGCGGCGGCGCATCCAGCAGGCCCACCTGCTGATCCACTGCAGCCGCATGGAAGGCGGCGCCCATGTGGTGATGGAGGCCGCCGCCAGCGGCACCCCGGTGCTGGCCTCGGACATCGCCGGCAATCTCGGCATGCTCGGCGGCGACTACCTTGGCTACTTTCCCTGGGGCGATGCCGGCGCGCTGGCCGACCTGATCCTGCGCTGCCAGGAAGGTCGGCGCGCGCGGGACGGCGGCCTGCTGGCGCAGCTGCAGGCGCAATGCACCGCGCGCGCGCCGCTGTTCGCACCCGAGGCTGAGCGCGCCGCCGTGCTGGCGCTCGCGCGCGACCTGTGCGGAGTCCGACGATGAAGTCCGCCGGCCCGGTGTTGCGCGACATCGTGCTGGTCGGCGGTGGCCACAGCCATGTCGTGGTACTGCGCATGTTTGCCATGCGGCCGCTGCCCGGTGTGCGCCTGACGGTGATCTGCACCGACACCGACACGCCCTACTCCGGCATGCTGCCCGGCTACATCGCCGGCCACTACGAGTACGACGAGGTACACATCGACCTGCGTCGCCTGGCCGAATTTGCCGGCGCACGCTACTACCATGACGAAGTCGTCGGCCTCGACCGCGCCGGGCGCCAGGTGCTGTGCCGCCACCGCCCGCCGGTGAGCTACGACCTGCTGTCGATCAACATCGGCTCCACGCCGCAGCTGCAGCAGGTGCCCGGCGCCGCCGAACATGCCGTGCCGGTAAAACCGATCCGCCGCTTCAACGGGCGCTGGCTGGCACTGTTCGAGCGCGTCCGCGCCCACGTCGGGCCGACCACCATCGCCGTGGTCGGCGCCGGCGCCGCCGGCGTCGAGATGACGCTGGCGATGCAGTACCGCCTGCGCGGCGAACTCACCAGCCTGGGACGCGACCCCAACGAGCTGAGCTTCCACCTCTTCTCCGCCGAACCGCGCATCCTGCCGACCCACAATGCCGCCGTGCGCCGGACATTCGAAGCCGTGCTGACGGCACGCGGCGTGCATGTGCATCGCAATGCCGAAGTCAGCGAGGTCGGCCCCGGCCGTCTGCAGGTACGCGGCGGCCCGGACATCGCCGCCGACGAAATCGTCTGGGTCACCCAGGCCGGCGGCGCGGCGTGGCTGCGCGACACCGGACTGGCGCTGGATGAGGCCGGTTTCATCCGCGTCGGCGAGACCCTGCAGACCGAGACGGATCCGCTGGTCTTCGCCGCCGGCGACTGCGCTGCGATGACCGGCCATCGCCTCGAAAAGGCCGGCGTCTTCGCCGTGCGCATGGGCCCGCCGCTGGCCGAGAACCTGCGCCGCGTGATCACCCGCGAGGAGCCGCAGCGCTATCGCCCGCAGACGCGCTGGCTGGCCCTGATCAGCACCGGCGACAGGCATGCGGTAGCCTCGCGCGGCGCCTTCTTTGCACGCGGCGACTGGATCTGGCGCTGGAAGGACTGGATCGACCGCCGCTTCATGCGCAAGTTCTGCGAGCTGGCACCGATGGAGAATCCGCGGCCGGCCGACAACGACCCGGTGCCGCTGGCGCCCGCCGAAGAGGCCCAGGCCATTTCCGCCATCGCCATGCGCTGCGGCGGTTGCGGCGCCAAGGTCGGCGCCACCGTGCTGTCGCGCGCACTCGCCGAGGTCCGCCCCATCCCGCGCGACGACGTGCTGATCGGCCTGCACGCGCCCGACGATGCCGCCGTGGTGCGCGTGCCGGCGGGCAAGGCCATGGTGCATACGGTGGATTTCTTCCGCGCCTTCATCGACGATCCCTGGACCTTCGGCCGCATCGCCGCCAACCACGCCCTGGGCGACATCTTCGCCATGGGTGGCGAGGCGCAGTCGGCCACCGCCATCGCCACCGTGCCGCCGGGCCTCGAAGCCAAGGTCGAGGACAGCCTGCGCGACATGATGGCCGGCGCCGTATCCGTGCTCAACGAGGCCGGCTGCGCGCTGGTCGGCGGCCACACCGGCGAGGGCAGCGAACTGGCGCTGGGCTTCGCCATCAACGGCCTGATCGACGAATCGCTGGCCGGCATCCTGACCAAGGGCGCCCTGCGCCCGGGGGATGCGCTGATCCTGACCAAGCCGATCGGCACCGGCACGCTGTTCGCCGCCCACGCCCGGCTCAAGGCGCGCGGCCGCTGGATCGACGCCGCACTCGAATCGATGCAGGTGTCGAATCGCGCGGCGATGCCGATCCTCATCGCTCACGGTGCCACGGCCTGCACCGACCTCACCGGCTTCGGCCTGCTCGGCCACCTGGTCGAAATGACCAAGCCCTCCGGCGTCGATGCCGAGCTGGACCTGAACGCGCTGCCGCTGCTGGACGGCGCCGTTGACTGCGTCGCCGCCGGCGTGGTGAGTTCCCTGCAGCCGGCCAACCTGCGCCTGCGCCGCGCCCTGCGCAACCAGGAACAGGCGGTAGACCACCCCCACTATCCGCTGATCTTCGACCCGCAGACTGCCGGCGGCCTGCTTGCCAGCGTGCCGGCGGCGCTTGCCGAGGCCTGCCTTGCCGCCCTGCGCGAGGCCGGCTACCCGCATGCGGTGCGCATCGGCCGCGTGCTGGAACAGGGCGCGGCGATCGAACCGATCACCCTCGTTGTCTGAAAGTCGGCGCCGACGGCACGGCGACGCCGACATATTTCCATCCGTGCCCGACCCAAGGAGAATGCAATGATCCTCATGTCCCGACTCATTTCGCGCAGTGCGCTGTCCCTCGCCCTGATGCTCGGTGCCGCCAGCAGCATGGCGGATACCTTGCGAATATCGGCCATCCCCGACGAGGCGCCGACCGAGCTGCAGCGCAAGTTCAAGCCCCTGGGCGAATACCTCGAAAAGGAAACCGGACACAAGATACAGTTCACCCCCGTCAGCGACTATGCTGCCGTCGTCGAAGGCCTGGCCTCGAAGAAAATCGACATGGCCTGGCTCGGCGGCTTCACCTTCGTCCAGGCCAAACTGCGCACCAGCGGCGGCGCCACGCCGATCGTGCAGCGCGCCGAGGACGAAAAATTCCTCAGCAAGTTCATCGTGCCGGCCGACAGCCCGGCGAAGACCCTGGCCGACCTGAAGGGCAAGAATTTCGCCTTCGGCTCGCCCTCGTCGACCTCCGGCCACCTGATGCCGCGCCACTTCCTGCTCAAGGACGGCATCAACCCGGACAAGGATTTCAAGAACGTCGCCTTCTCCGGCGCCCATGACGCCACGGTTGCCTTCGTCGCCTCGGGCAAGGCCGAGGCCGGCGTGCTCAACGCCTCGGTGATGGACAAGCTGATCGAAAAGGGCGATGCCAATGCCAAGCGCGTCAAGGTGATCGCCACCACGCCGCCCTACTATGACTACAACTGGACGGTGCGCCCCGGGCTCGACGCGGCGCTGACGAAGAAGCTCACTGACGCCTTCCTCAAGCTCGATCCCGCCAACCCGGCGCACAAGGAGCTGATGAACCTGCAGCGCGCCTCGAAGTTCGTCGCCACCAGGGCCTCGAACTACGACGGCATCGAAGCCGCGGCGCGCAACGCCGGGCTGATCAAGTAAGGCCCTTGCCGGGCGCGGCCTCCGCCGCACCCGGCACACCGCCATGGCTTTTGCCACCCACCACCTCGGCCTCGAACATGCCAACGGCCTGCGCGCGCTGCACGGCCTCGACCTGCGCCTCGCCGCCGGCGAGCGCGTGGCCGTGATCGGCCCGTCCGGCGCCGGCAAGACCAGCCTGATCCGCCTGCTCGGCTGTGCCCTGCGACCGACTGCCGGACGCATCGAGTTGCTCGGCCACAATCCGTGGCAGCTTTCCGCCCGCGAGCTGCGCCGGCTGCGTGCGCGCATCGGCACCATCCACCAGGCACCGCCGATCCCGCCGCGCCTGCGGGTAATTACCGCCATCCTCGCCGGCCGGCTCGGCAGCTGGCCGGCATGGAAGGGGCTGGCCTCCCTGCTCTATCCGGCCGACATCGCCGGAGCGCGCGCCGCGCTGGCGCGCCTCGACCTCGCCGATCGTCTCTTCGACCGCTGCGACCGGCTCTCCGGCGGACAGTTGCAGCGCGTCGGCATCGCCCGCGTGCTCTACCAGCAGCCGCAGCTGATCCTCGCCGACGAGCCGGTGTCGGCGCTCGACCCGATGCTGGCCGATGCCGCCCTGGGCCAGATCGTCGCCGACGCCGAACAGCGCGGCGCCGCCGTGCTGGCCTCGCTGCACGCCGTGGACCTGGCCTTGAAATGGTTCCCGCGCGTGATCGGCCTGCGCAATGGCGAAGTGGCCTTTGACCTGCCGGCAGGCGACGTCAGCAACGAAATGCTCGGCGAGCTCTACGCCAGCGAAGGCCGCGTGGTGCCAACCCAGGCCAACGACCCGGCGCTGCTGCGCGCCCTCGGCGGGCCGGACCCGCAAGCCGCGCCCAGGCTTGTGCGCATCGACAGTTGCCGGGGGCAAGGGTGAACGTCGCCGCCATCGACGCCGCGGCCGCGCTGCCGCTGCGCGACCCGGACGCGCGCCGGCGCCTCGGCGGTGCGCTTCTGGCCATCGTCCTGCTCTGGCCGCTGCTGCAGCTCGCCGAGTTCCGCCCCGCCGCGTTGCTGGACGCCAGCAACCTCCGGGTGATCGGCAACTTCCTGGCCGGCTTCCTGCCGCCGGCCACCGACGCCGAATTCCTCGGCCTGCTGGTGCGGGCGACGCTGGAAACCCTGGCGATCGCCACCGCCGGCATCACGCTGGCCCTGTTCCTCGCCGCACCACTGGCCGTGGTGGCCACGCGCGCGCTGTCGGTGTCGGCCATCGGCCCCGGTCCGGGGCGCTGGCGCGGACAGGCGCTGCGCGCCGCCTGCCGCGCAATCCTGACGGTATTGCGGGCAATTCCGGAAATCGTCTGGGCGCTGATGTTCGTGCGCGTACTCGGCCTCGGCCCGGCAGCCGGCGTGCTGGCCCTGGCGATCACCTATGGCGGCATGCTCGGCAAGGTGTACACCGAAATCCTCGAATCCACCGACACGCGGCCGGCGCGCGCCCTGCTCGCGGCCGGCAGCGGGCGCCTCGCCGCACTGGCCTACGGGCTGGTGCCCAACGCGGCGCAGGAGCTGACCTCCTACACCGTGTATCGCTGGGAATGCGCGGTACGCGCCTCGGTCATCATGGGTTTCGTCGGCGCCGGCGGCCTCGGCCAGCTGATGGACCAGTCGATGAAGATGCTCAATGGCGGCGAGGCCAGCAGCATCCTGCTGGTATTCCTGCTGCTGGTGCTGCTGGCCGACGCCATCAGCGCCGTCCTGCGCCGGGCGTTGGCATGAAGTCCGGCGACGATACCTGCCCGCCCGCCGGACCGGCCGACTTCTGCCTCAGCTGCCTCCTCGGCGGCGCGGCGCTGCTGCTGGCCATCGTCGCCAGCTTTGCCTGGCTCGACATCGATTTCACGGCCCTGGCGACGCGTGAATCGGCCGCCGCCATGGGTGATTTCGTGGCTTCCTTCTTCCCTCCCGACCTGGCGCCGGATTTCCTGCGCAAGGTGGCGCTCGGCAGCGTCCAGACCTTTGCCGTGGCCGCTGTCGGCACGTTGCTGGCCGCGGCCCTTGGCATGCTCGTGGCGCTGCCGGCGGCCGGGCGTCTGGGGGCTCCGGCTCGGGCGCTGGCCCGCTTCGCCCTGAACCTGCTGCGCAGCGTGCCCGAGCTGGTGTGGGCCACGCTGATGGTGCTGGCCGCCGGCCTCGGCCCCTTCGCCGGCACCCTGGCGCTGATGTTGCATACCATCGGCGTGCTCGGCCGGCTGTTCGCCGAGGCCATCGAGAACGCCCCGCCGGCGCCCGAATCCAGCCTGCGCGAAGCCGGTGGCGGCGGCACCGTGGCCTTCGTCTATGGCACGCTGCCGCTGGTCTGGCCGCAGGTCATCGCCTACAGCCTGTACCGGCTGGAAATGAACATCCGCATGGCGGCGGTGCTGGGCTTCGTCGGCGCCGGCGGCCTCGGCCAGATGCTCTACTTCCACCTTTCCATCTTCCAGCAGGCGCAAGCGGCCACCGTGCTGATGGCCATGCTGCTGCTGGTGCTGGTGGTGGACAGCCTCAGCCACCTGGTGCGGGGGCGCCTGGCCGGCTGAGCTCAGGCCGCATGGATCGCCATGCGCTCGCAGAGCTTGACCGTGGCATCCACCTGGCGCAGCAAGGCGTCGCTGACGGAACACACTCCCCGGACGGTGGCCGCGCTCCCGCCGTCGTCATCCCGGCGCCGGATCCTGGCGCGAAACCGCTTCCATTGCTCGGCATCGATCGCCAGCTGGGCTTCCGCCTCCGGCAGGCTGGCCATTGCCTGGTGCAGGCGCCCGAGGTTTTCCTCGAACTCCCGGGCCGAATCCTCGATCAGGTGCCAGGCGTGGCCCGCCGCCACCTGCCAGTCGGCAAACAGCCAGAGTTTCGTGATGCGCGCGCAGAGCATGCGGTTGCGCGCGGCGAACTCCACCCGACGCGCCTCCGCGCTGCTGGCCGCGGCAACCGCCGAGGCAGTGAGGCGATCGGCGAACTCCAGCATGCGCTCGCTGCCATCGAAGACGGCTTGCGGCAGGGCGGCCGCGGCCAGGTCGGGGCCGATCACCGCGCGGTAGGCGGCCCACTCGGTCTCAAGCCGGCGCAGGTTCTCCCGCACCGGGGCGGACAGGGGCAACAGCGAGGTGCGCCGCAGGTTGCGCTGGAAATCCTCGCCAAAGCGCTTCAGGCCGGCGCGCGCGGCATGTGCATCCACCCCCCGCTGCGCCAGCACCCATGCCGCCGCCATGCGCTGCGACAGCATGCGGTGGCGCCCGCAGAGATTGATCATTTCCACCGCCGCCGGCGCGTCGGGTGGTACGCCCCGTTCCTGTCGCGCGTAGCGCACGGGTGGCGAAACGGTGGCCCGCCCGGAGGATTCGACGGCCACCAGCGCCGCATGCTGGATATGAACCTGACGCCCCTCGACGACGACGATTCCGTCGTCGGAGAGCTGGCGCAGGGTGCGCGAAAAGGTCTCCGGCGCCATGTCCAGGCTTGCCGCCACCAGCCGCTTACTGGCGCCGAGGCGGACCGTGGTTTCACCGGCCAGCTGTCGGCTCTCGCCGGCCAGCTTCAGCAGGTAATCGAGCACGCGCTGTGTCACCGGCAGGGAATGGTGCCGGATCACGGCGAACTCTGTGCTGTGTTGCTGGCGGACCAGCAGCGCCAGCAGGCGATTGGCCAGCAGGCCGTCTTCGGCGAGCTCGGCGCGCAGGGCATCGCGCCCCAGGGCCAGCACCGTGCAGCGCTCCAGGGTCTCGGCGAACGAGACATGTTCGTCGGCGGCGAGCGCCTCGGCAAGGCCGACCGGGCTGCCGGCGCTGACCAGTTCGAGCACCTTCTCCAGGCTGTCGGCACGCATCGTGAAACGCTTCACGGTGCCGGTGATCAGGTAATGGATCTCGCGGATCGGCTGCCCGGCGGCAAACAGCGAACGGTGGCCGGGCAGTTCGATCAGGCGGCAGGCGGCGCCCAGACGATCCAGACGATCCGGGGGCAACCCGGCGAACAACGGAATGCAGCTCAGCAGACTGCGGGCATCGACAGCGAGGCGGTTACGCTGGGCCATGGCAAGCTTGGGCCGTATCGGGCAGGAAGGCCGACTTTAGCCGGCGATGCCCGCGATGCCTTGATCGCGATCAACGCGCACCGGATACCGCGGCGCACCATGGTGCGCCGGGTAGCCTGCGGTCAATACACGTCGTGCTGCGTATTGTAGGTATTGAAATGGCCGGTCGGCGTGATCAGGCGCTTGTCGCGTATCACCGCTTTCAGCGTCAGCGACTTGTCGTCGACCACCACCAGCGCCGACTCCTTGTCCTTGGCGCTCCATACGGCGAACCATACCTCGTCACCGGCCTTGTTGTATTCCGGCTGCACCACGCGGCGGGCGCCGTTGTCCTTGATGCCGGACCAGTCCCCGATCGGCAGCACCTTGTAGCCCGCGGCGAGGTTGCGGATGTCGAACACGGCGATGCTCTGCGAGATCGCCGGTTCCGGATTCAGCGGCGTGTCCACCCAGAGGTTGCGCGACTTCGGATGGCTCTTGATGAACAGCGAGCCGCCACCCTGCCCCTTGAGCGTCTCGACGACTTTCCATGCCTGGTCCTTGTGCTTCGCCGGATCGGTGCCGATCAGGGCGATGGTCTCGTCGCCAAGATGGCCGGTGCCCCACACCGGACCGTACTTCGGATGCGTGAAATTGGCGCCGCGCCCCGGATGCGGGATCTTGCCGACCTCGGTCAGCCCGGCCAGCTTGCCGGTCTTCATGTCGATGGCGCCGATCTTGTTCGACTGGTTGGCGGCGATCATGAAGTAGCGCTTGGTCGAATTGAAGCCGCCGTCATGCAGGTACTTGGCAACCGGGATCTCGGTCACCCTGAGCTGATTGACGTCGCTGTAATCGACGATCAGCGACTTGCCGGTTTCCTTGACGTTGACCACGAACTCCGGCTTGAAATGCGACGAGACGATGGCGGCGACACGCGGCTCGGGATGATATTCCTGGTCGCCGACGGTCATGCCGCGGGTGGCCATGATCTTCAGCGGTTCCAGGGTGTCGCCGTTCATGATCGTGTACTGCGGCGGCCAGTAGGTGCCGGCAATCGCCAGCTTGTCCTCGTAGCCCTTGAACTTCGAGGTCTCCACCGAGCGCGCCTCCAGACCGACGCGCACCTCGGCGACGGTGTCCGGCTTTTCCATCCACAGGTCGATCATGTTGATCTTCGCATCCCGGCCGATGACGAACAGGTAGCGTCCGGAGGCCGACATGCGCGAAATGTGCACCGCGTAGCCGGTCTTGATGATATTGATGATCTTCTTGCTGTCGCCATCGATCAGCGCGATTTCGCCGGTGTCGCGCAGGGTGGTGGAGAAGAGGTTCTGGATGTTGTAGGCGTTCAGCTTCTTCTTCGGCCGCTGCGCCGGGGGCACCACCACCTTCCATGTCGCCTTCATGTCCTTCAGTCCGAACTCGGGCGGCTGCGGCGGCGTCTGCTGCACGTAGCGCGCCATCAGGTCGACCTCGGCCTCGGTGAACTCTCCCGAGGTCTGCCAGTTGGGCATGCCCGCCGGCGAGCCGTAGGCGATGAACACCTTCAGGTACTCGGTGCCCTTTTCGATGGTCAGGTCGGGCGTCAGCGGCTTGCCGGTGGCACCCTTGCGCAGCACGCCATGGCAGCCGGCGCAGCGCTCGAAGTAGATCTGGCGAGCCTTGTCGAACTCGGCCCTGGTCATCGACGGCGCCTTGGGATTGATGTCCTGGTACATCTCCACGTTGGCAAGCGGCGAGCTGCCGGCCTGGTAGGCCGTCTCGGCGGGGCTGACATCCTTTTGCGCGGCGGCCGAGGCCCCCGCGACCAACAGCAGTGCCGCGACCAAGGGAAGGGAACTCCTCGCGTTTGTCATTTCATGTCTCCTGGCGGATGGGTATCTGGGTAGCGCCCGGGCGGGGCGATTTGCGTGCCCTGCAGGCTACGACCACGGCAGTGCGGAACCTTGATGCAGAGCAAGTCCGCCATGGCGGCAAGGTTGGCCAGCATTGACCGCCATCAATGTCCGCAAGGCGTCGCCGGGCGGGGCAGGCGGCGCAAACGCCGGCGCCGCGCAATGCGCCGGCCACGCCCAGGCCAGGCCGACGCTGATAAGCATCAAGGCGGCAAACAGGCCCGGAGGCGGCCCATCGGGGCAAGCCACCACCTCGGTGTCCGCGCGCATCGAATGCGATGCCGACAGTCGCCCGCGCATCGGCGGCATCGATGGCGTGATCCAGATGGAATCGCCGGCCGAGGCGATGCCGCACCTCGACCGCGTGCCCGATCCGTTCGAGGATTGCTGCGCCGTCAGGCAAAGCCTGCGCAGCGGCCATTCCGGTGCCCTGACCGTGGGCGGCGGCGGCACGCTGCCGAAGGGCGGCCGAGCCGCCGCCGGATCAGTTCGGCTTTTTCGGTGGCCGGTGAAGTTTCAGCGCATGGGTGCTGCGCGTTTCGTCGGCGAAGTGCGGACGGTCATCCAGCGCGATGCCCGCTTCCCGCGCCAGCTCGGCTTCGCGCTCGGCAATCAGGCCGAACAGCTGGCGGATGTCCTCGACCGTGCCGTCGCTCAGGGCGCGCGGCACCCCCGGACGCGGCGCGGTCTCCTTGACGATGTTGGCGAGGACCGTGCGCAGCACGCGCAGGATCCGCTGTTCCTTGCTCGGTTCTACCTTGGCCATGGCCTTCGTGCTCCCGTGATGTCCGGCGACATCATACGTGGCACCGGCGGTTCGCCGCCATCACCTGGCGCTGGCGACACCGAGGCTGAGGCGCACCAGATCGGCCACGCTGGCGGCTGCCAGCTTGCTCATCACGCGCGACTTGTGCACTTCCACGGTGCGCACGCTGATGCCCAGCTCAAGCGCGATGTCGCGATTGTGGCGGCCGGCGACGACATGTTCCATCACCTCGCGCTCGCGCGGCGTCAGGGCCTTCAGAAGCTGGCACCGCGCCGCCTCGGCCGCGGCGTCGGCACGCACCGTGCTGCCGCGTGCCCGCGCCTCGTCGATGGCCTGCAGCAGGCGCTCGTGGTCGATCGGCTTTTCCAGGAAATCCACCGCGGCCGCGCGAAAGGCCTGCCGCGCCGAACCGACGTCGCCATGGCCGGTCATCACGATCACCGGCATCAGGCTGCCACGTTCGGCCAGCCAGGCCTGCAGCGCAAGGCCATCCATGCCCTGCATGCGGATGTCGATCAGCATGCAGCCCGACCATTCCGGCCGGTAGGCGCCGATGAAGCTCTCGGCATCGGCGAACATCGACACCGAAAGCCCGCGCAATCCCAGCAGCAGGCCGAGGGCGTCGCGAATCGAGGCATCATCCTCGACGACATAAACGGTGAAGGCGTCAGACGGCATGATCGTTCCAGGTGTCCACCGGCAGCAGCAGGCGAAAGACGCCACGGTCGCCCGCCTCGGCCCAGAGGTGGCCGCCATGGGCCTCGGCAATGGCGCGGCTGATCATCAGGCCGAGGCCGAGGCCGCTGCTCTTGGTCGACTGGAAGCCGGCAAACAGCCGCGCCAGCTTGGCCTCATCGAGCCCGTCGCCACCGTCCTCGACGCTGATGCTGATGCCCGAGGGGCCCTCGGCGCGCGCACTCAGGCGTATCCAGCGCCGCGCCGCCGGCTGGGCCTGGACGGCATCGACGGCATTCGACAACAGGTTGCGCAGCACGACCTCGATCTGCAAGCGATCACACAGCAGGTGGCAGGCCGGCATCTCGCCGACGGCAAGCTCGATGGCACCCTGCGCCGCCTTGCCGGAAAACCCGTCGACGACGCCGCGCACCAGCGCTTCCAGGGGCAGCGACTCCAGGCGGGTGGTGCCGGTGCGGAAAAAATCGCGCAGGCGCCGCATCACCTCGGCGGCCCGCGCCGATTCGCGCACCATGGCGCGCACCGCATCGCGCAGGCGCTCGCCGGAGTCGTCCATGGCCAGCAGTTGCTCGCAGGCGCTGCCGTAGGTGGCGAGCGCCGTCAGCGGCTGGTTGAGCTCATGCGCCATGGCGCCGGCCATGTCGCCGGCGGCGGCCAGGCGCAGCGTCTGCTTGAGCTCGCCGCTGACGCGCCGCATTTCGTCCACCACCACGCCGATGAAAAAGCCGAACAGGGCGATCGCCGCCGCCAGCACCTGGATCTCGACGACCGTGACGGTGGCATAGCCACGCCATTGCACCGCGCCGATGATGCCGAGCTGGATCAGCGCGGCGGCGACCACCGCCCCCGGCAGGCCGTGCCGCGCCGCGGCCCAGGCAATCGGCAGGAACAGGACATAGAAATACTTGAAGTCGGCGCGTGCACCAACCTCGAAGGCAAGCCACAGGGCCAGCGCGACGGCGGCGACCAGCAGCAGGGCATGGCGGCTGACGACGATCTCGCGCAGCTGGCGGCGTCTGTCTTCGTCGAACAGCATCTGCAGCAAGGGCATGGTCACCACGATGCCGGTGACATCGCCGACCCAGTACTGGAGAATCGCCGCGGCAATGCCCGAGGTCGGCAGATAGCCGGCAAACGCCAGCGCCAGGACAAACAGCGCGCTGTTGACGAGCGTGCCGACGGCGATCACGGCGGTCCATACGAACAGACCCCGCCCATCCACGGGCAGCTGGGCGGCGGGCAGCAGGCGCTTCAGGGCGCGCGCCGTGGCCCAATAGCAGCCGGCGATCAGCGCGGCGACGACGAAGGTCATCACCAGCGCCACCGGCAGGCCGCGCACGATGGTTTCGGCCAGCACCACGGCGGCCGCCAGCGGCAGCACCACGCGGCCGTCGAAGCGCAGCAGGAACACCAGGCCCAGCGCGGGCGCGGGGTTCCACGGCGTGATGTTCAGCCCGTGCAGGGGATGGAGGTGGCTGGCCCAGTCGAGCGCAAGGTAGCCGAGCAGCAGCACGGCGAGGTCGCGCCAGCCGGGCCGCAGGTACGACGCCATGAATGGCCTCGGATCGGTCAGGTAATTGGCGGGGAAATTCTGCTCGTCCATTGCGCTGGGGGAAATTCGGACAACCCCGTAAGGGTATTACGTATGTCGCCGCAAAGCGAGGCCAGGCAAGGCCGCCACCGCCGCCGCGGGCGACCTGCCGGCTGCGCCATGCGCTAGGGGAGTTCGCGAATTTTCAGGAGGATTCGCGCCGGCTAGGATCGCCGCATGGTTCGCCTTCTCAGCCTCTTCCTGATCCTCTCCGGCTTCTGGCTGCTGCTTTCCGGCATCTACAGCGGATTCCTCGTCACGGCAGGGATCGTCAGCGCCTTCGCCATCGCCCAGTTTGCCCGGCGCATGGATCTGGTCGACCATGAGGGCCACCCCATCCATCTCGTCTGGGGCGCCTTGCTGTCCTACTGGCCGTGGCTGCTCAGGGAGATCGTGAAGTCCGGCTGGGACGTCACGCGGCGCGTGCTGCATCCGTCGCTGCCAATCTCGCCGACCCTTGAGTCATTCCGCCCGGCGCAGCATTCCGACGTCGGCCTGGTCATTCATGCCAATTCGATCACGCTGACGCCGGGCACCATCACCATCGAAGTGGCACCGGACCGCTTCCTGGTCCATGCCCTGACGCGCGAAGGCGCCGCCGGCCTGGCCGACAGCGAGATGGACCGGCGCTGCGCGCGCCTCGAAGGCGCATCGTGATGCTCGGCGCGGCCACCCTGGCCCTGCTGGTGACGGTGGCGCTGGCGCTGCTGAGGGCCGCCCTGGGCCCGACCGTATTCGACCGCCTGCAGGCGGCCAACACCATCGGCACCTGCGCCATGCTGCTGCTGGCGGTGATGGGCTTCCTGTTCGGCCGCCCCGAGTTCCTCGACCTCGCCATCGTCTATGGCCTGCTCAATGCCATCGGCGTCTTTGCCGTGCTGAAATTCCTGCGCCAGGGCAAGCTGGGCGAGGAAGACGTCGGGGCCGAGCCATGAACCTGCTGCTCGACCTCGCCAGCGGCGCGGCGCTGCTTGCCGGCGGCTTCTTCTGCCTGGTCGGCGGCATCGGCCTGGTACGCATGCCCGACTTCTACACGCGCATGCACGCCACCAGCGTTACCGAGACGCTCGGCGTCGGCCTGATCCTGCTCGGCCTGCTGCTGCAGGCCGGCTGGACCCTGGTGGCCGTCAAGCTGCTGATGATCGGCCTGCTGGTCTTTTTCGTCAGCCCCACCGCCAGCCACACGCTGGCGCGCGCCGGACTCCTGCGCGGGCTCAAGCCGAAGCTGGCCGATCCGGGAGAAAAGCCATCGAAACCCTGATCATCGACATCCTGCTGGCCCTGATGGCGCTCACCGTGCTGGTGCTGGCGCGCCTGCGCAACCTGTTTTCGGTCATCGTCCTCGCCGGCATCTACAGCTTCCTCACCGCCACGGTGCTGGTGGCGCTGGACGCCGTCGACGTGGCGATGACCGAAGCCGCGGTCGGCGCCGGCGTCTCCACGGTGCTGCTGCTCGGCGCGCTCTACCTGTGCCGCAGCGAGGAAGCGCGGCCGGTGCACCGGCC
>Ga0172373_10002097_pt1 | contig 31194 bp, 34 predicted proteins | sample Lak10m_2_FD_114546 | JGI IMG/M metagenome (GOLD analysis project Ga0172373, IMG submission 114546) | Freshwater microbial communities from Kabuno Bay, South-Kivu, Congo - kab_092012_10m | ecosystem: Environmental > Aquatic > Freshwater > Lake | place: Democratic Republic of the Congo...
GGCGGATCGTCTCGGTGCTGGTGTCGACGGAATCACGGTGGGTGCACTGTTGGCCATGGCGGTTTCGGTGCTGGGAATGTCGGTCGGCACGCTCGTGCAGAGAGCGCGTGGTTCCAACATGCCCTTGCTCCGGGGAACGGCTGTGCAGTACGTGTCGGCCGGAATCGTTCTGGCGATCGGCGCCGGGTTCGCCGAAGGTTTCGAGGTCGAACCGACCGCTCGATTTTGGTGGTCGCTGGCGTGGGCGGTGGGGGTGCTGTCGATCGCCGCGGTCCTGATCATGCTGTGGCTTCTCCAGCGACGAGCGACGGCGCGCGTGAGCAGTTTGTTCTTCCTCACGCCGGCCCTGAGCACGGTCGAGGGTGCGGTGTTGTTCGACGAACGTCTCGGCGTTCTCGCCGGTGTCGGTCTGGTGATCGCGTTGGTGGGCGTGGCACTCACCACACGGGCTGGCGACTGATCAGCCCGAGCAACGAGCGTCGGCGAGCGACAGCACCTCGTCGAGGATCGCGATTCCCTGGCGGACCTCGTCGTCGGGGGTGGTGATCGGCGGAACGACGTGGATGCGGTTGAAGTGCGCGAAGGGCCAGAGCCCCTTGGCCTTGCAGGCTCCGATCAGTTCGACCATCGGCGCGTTGGCCTCGCCGGCCGCGTTGAACGGGACGAGCGGCTCGCGCGTCTCGCGGTTCTTCACCAGTTCGATCGCCCAGAACACTCCGATTCCGCGCACGTCGCCGACGCTCGGATGCTTGGCCTTCAGTTCGGTGAGTTCCGGTCCGATCACGTCGCGGCCCAGATGGCGTGCGTGGTCGAGGATGCCCTCCTCCTCGAAGATGTTGATGCTCGCCACCGCCGATGCGCAGGCCAGCGGGTGACCGCTGTAGGTGAGCCCGCCGGGGAACTGACGTTCGCGGAAGGTGTCGGCGATGCGTCGACTGATCACCACACCACCGAGTGGCAAGTAGCCCGAGTTGACGCCCTTGGCGAAGCAGATGAGATCGGGGGTGACGTCCCAGTTCTGGATCGCGAACCATTCGCCACATCGCCCGAATCCCGACATCACCTCGTCGGCGATGAACACGATCCCGTACTCGTCGCAGATCGATCGCACACCGTCGAGGTAGCCCGGCGGTGGAACCAGGATGCCGTTGGTGCCGACGACCGATTCGAGCATGATCGCGGCGACGGTGTGGGGTCCCTCCACCATCAGCGTGTCGCGGAGGTGCTGCAGAGCGCGCTGCGACTCCTGGATCTCGTCGGTCGAGTGGAAGGCCGAGCGATAGGGATAGGGCCCCCAGAACTTCACGACTCCGGGGATACCGGGTTCACTCGGCCAACGCCGCGGATCGCCGGTGAGTTGGATCGCCCCACCCGTGGCTCCGTGGTAGCTGCGGTAGGTGGTGAGCACCTTGTGTCGACCGGTGTGCAAGCGGGCCATGCGAATCGCGTTCTCGGTCGCCTCCGCTCCACCGTTGGTGAAGAACACCATGTCCAGATCGCCGGGCGCGCGCTCGGCGATCAGCCGGGCGGCCTCGCTGCGGGCGTCGTTGGCGTGGAAGGGGGCGATCGTGCAGAGACGTTCGGCTTGTTCCTTGATGGCGGCAACGAGTTTCGGGTGCTGGTGTCCGATGTTCACGTTCACCAACTGGCTCGAGAAGTCGAGATAGCGCTTGCCGTTTTCGTCCCAGAACCAACTGCCCTCCGCGCCGGCCACCACGATTGGGCTGATGAGTCCCTGAGCCGACCACGAGTGGAAGACATGGCTGCGGTCGTTCACGAGCGCATCGGAGGGTCGGGTGTCGAGACTGGTCATCGGGCAACACTATTCGTCATCGTTCCCGGCGAACAGAGTCGACATTGCCACGGGACAATCCATGGCGACCGGGTTCGGGTCTCGTTGCTACGGTGCGTCGCATGGGAGAACGAGTCACCTTTCGATCCAACGGCGGAACTTGCGACGGCTATCTGGCCGATGGCGGCGGACCCGGGGTGATCGTCATCCAGGAGTGGTGGGGGCTGGTGCCCCACATCGAGCAGGTCGCCGATCGTTTCGCCGCCGAGGGTTTCACCGCCCTGGCCCCCGACCTCTATCACGGTCGGGCGTCCAGCGAGCCCGACGAGGCCGGCAAGTTGATGATGGGCCTCAACCTGGCCGAGGCCGCCAAGGATCTGTCGGGGGCGGTCGATCTTCTGCAGCAACGCACCGGCCGAACGAAGATCGGAGTGGTGGGTTTCTGCATGGGGGGCGGTCTCACGCTCGTGCTCGCCTGTCAGCGACCCGACGCGGTGGCCGCCGCCGCTCCCTACTACGGCGTGATTCCGTGGGCATCGGCGCAACCCGAATGGTCGGCGCTGTCGGCCAGGGTGATCGGTGAGTACGCCGAGAACGATGCCTTCGCCGGACCGGCCGCCGTGCGGGCCCTCGAGAAGCAGTTGCGCGATCTCGGCAAGGACGCGACTCTGCACATCCACGCCGGTTGCGACCATGCGTTCTTCAACGACGCCCGACCCGAGGTGTTCGATCCGGCGGCGGCCCGCGTCGCGTTCGATCGCACGCTCGAACTGTTCCGAACGACCTTAAACATCTAGGAAGTTGAGCGCCCCAACCCGTCTAGTAACCGTTGATCTCACTTGAATCACTAGAGGAGACCTACTTACCTATCCTTCGTGAAGAAAAAACTGTTGGCTGCATTGATATTCGCTCCGTTCGCACTTCTGCCGTCCGCTGTTGGAAACGCTGAGAACACCTTTGATGACGGTCGTTGGGAGAAGTCGGCAGGAACTCCGCTCGAGGAGAAGTCGCTCCAGGCGACCAGTGAGGATTTTCGTTTGCAGTCGGGGGGATACACATTTGTCCCAATCAACCCATATCGAACATTCGACAGTCGAGGACTCTCCTATTACCTTCAAGGTGGTTACACAAATCGCTTCGATGTCCTGACCGACCAATATGGCGTCAGCCAGATTCCTTATGGGGCGGTAGCAGTTACCTACAACCTGACTGTGACGTCGACATTTGGTGAGGGATTCTTCTCGATTTATCCGGTCGACATCTATTGGCCCGGAACGTCCTCGGTCAATTGGATCTCTAGCGGTCAAACAATCGCCAATGGCGGTGTGGTGGCGATTGGAGACTACGCCGGGGTCTACGGAGGAGTCGAAGTTTACGTGGGCCCTAATCGGCCAGGGGTTGCAACCGACTACATCATCGATATCACCGGTTACTACATCTAATCCCTATCGGTGGCCCGCCCGTCGGGTTCAGTAGTCGACGAACGACTCGGTCAACTCGTCGTACAGATCCTGGTCGACGACTCCGTCCACTCGTCGCCCACTCCCGCGTTGGTACTCGGCCACGATCGATTGGGTGCCTGGGCCGAAGAAGCCGTCGGGAACCACGTCGTATCCGGCGGCCTGGAGCGCCATCTGAAGTTCGCGAACGGCTTCGCCCGAATCGCACTTGCGCAACGGGAAGATCGAACGTTCGACGTAGCTCGCGCATGCCGTCGGATCGAGCGTGGCCAACGTCGAGGTGGTCGAGACCGACGGGGCAACGGTTGTGCTCTCGCTCGGAGCGACCATGAGCGGTGCTTCGGTGGTGGTCGCCGACGGCGTCACCGCCGCGGAACTCGACGGAGCCGACGTCACCAGCGGAGCGAGAGTGGCGTCGCTCGAGTCCGTGTCGTCGCCCCCGAAGGCCACGAGTCCGACCCCGATACCCACCAACAGGCCGAGCACGGCACCAGCCGCCCCGAAGGTGATCGTTCTCCGACGGGGGTCCATGACGGGGACTCTAGGGGTGTTCAGCCCGCCGAGAGAGCCTCGATGGCCGCTTGCGTGGCAAGAGTCCGGCGCGCGTTGTCGACGTGGAGATTCTCGATCATGCGGCCGTCGACGGTGATAACGCCCCGTCCTTCGGCGATGGCCTCGTCGAAGGCAGAGATCACGCGACGGGCGTACTCGACGTCGGCCTCGGTGGGTGCCCACACCTCGTTGGCCACTTCCACCTGGGTGGGATGGATGAGGGTCTTGCCGTCGAAGCCCATCTGGGCTCCCTGCGCGCATTCGTCGCGAAACGAATCGAGATCCTTCACGTCGTTGAACACACCGTCGAGGATCGCCTTGCCGGCCTCGCGCGCCGCGAGGAGTGCGTTGGCGAGGTGGGGGAAGAGCGGCGCTCGTCCGCGCACCTGGGTGGCTCGGAGTTCCTTGGCGAGGTCGTTGGTGCCCATCACGAGCACCGAAACCCGGGGGTGAGCGGCGATCGACCGCACGTCGAGGATCGCCGTCGGCGTCTCGACCATCGCCCAGATGCTCATCGACGACGGGGCCCCCGCGGCATCGAGCCCGCTGGCCACCGCGTCGAGGGCGCGCACCGAATCGATCTTCGGGATCACGACCGCCGCCGCTCCCGATCGGGCCGCCGCGGCGAGGTCGTCGGAACCCCAGGGCGTGTCGAGGCCGTTGCAGCGAATCGTGACCTCGCGGTTGCCGTAAGCACCGCTGCGAGCGGCGGCGACCGCATTGTCTCGCGCGGCGATCTTGGAGTCGGGGGCCACCGCGTCCTCGAGATCGAAGATGAGAGCATCGGCCGGAATCGTCTTGGCCTTGTCGAGCGCCTTCTCGTTCGACGACGGCATGTAGAGGACGGAACGACGGGGGCGATGGTCGCTCATGACTGGTCTCCTTCGAATCAGAATCCGTAGACGGCGGCCAACTCGGAATCCCGGGCGGCCAGTTCGCGGGCCAGTTGCACGACCACCCGGCACTGTTTCACCGATGCGTCGTCCTCCATCTTGCCGTCGAGCATGATGGCGCCGGTTCCGTCACCCATGGCCTCGATCACGCGTTGCGCGTGGGCCACGTCACTCGGTCGCGGACTGAACACGCGGCGAGCGATGTCGATCTGAGCGGGATGCAGCGACCACGCGCCGACGCAACCGAGAAGGTAGGCGTTGCGGAACTGGTCCTCGCACGCGACGACGTCCTTGATGTCGCCGAAGGGTCCGTAGAACGGCAGGATGCCGTGCATCACGCACGCGTCGACCATACGGGCCATCGTGTAGTGCCACAGATCCTGTTGGAAGATGCCGCGCGGAGCGTCGGGGTTGGTCGGATCGGGGTCCTGACGAACCAGATAGTCGGGATGTCCGCCGCCGACTCGGGTGGTCTTCATTCGTCGGTTGGCCGCCAGGTCGGCCGGTCCGAGCGAGAGTCCCTGCATGCGCGGTGACGCTCCGCAGATCTCCTCCACGTTGGCCACGCCACGGGCGGTCTCGAGGATCGCGTGAACCAGCAGCGGCTTCTTCAACCCGGCCTTGGCTTCGAGCTGGGCCAACAGACGATCCACGTAGTGGATGTCCTCGGGGCCCTCGACCTTCGGGATCATGACGACGTCGAACTTGTCGCCGACCTCGGTGACCAAGGTGGTGAGGTCGTCGAGACCCCAGGGTGAGTCGAGCGAGTTCACGCGGGTCCACAACTGGGTGGTTCCCATGTCGACCGTGCGCGCGACCCGCACGAGTCCGGCTCGAGCCGCCTCCTTGTCGCCGGCCGGCACTCCGTCCTCGAGGTTGCCGAGCAGGATGTCGACCGTCGGCACGATGTCCGGAAGCTTCGACACCATCTTGTCGTTGGAGGGCGGGAAGAAGTGGATCATCCGGCTCGGTCGCACCGGAATCTCGCGCACCGGCTCGGGTGCGCCGACGGCGAGGGGTCGGAAGAAGTCCTTGGGGCTGCGCACGCTCCGAGGGTACGCCCTCCGGCGAGCGAGCGCGAAGCCCCGCGGCACCCGACACTCGATCGGGCACGCACCCCGACGAGCGTTGTTGCCCCTACCATCGTCGACGTGCCCGAACCCCTCGTCATTCACGGACACGAGGTCGACGCCGTGCTGTTCGACGCCGGCGGCATCTTCGTGATTCCCGATCCGGCGGTCCTGATGCCGTTGCTCGCCTGGTACGGAGGTTCCGACGACTGGGCGCGCTACCACCGGGCTCACTACGCGGGCATGGCGGCCAAGTCGGTGGCCGGTTCGCACGAATCGGACTGGTCGCGTTACGACGTGGCGTACGTCGAGTCGGTCGGTGTGCCCGGTCACGATGTCGAGGAGGCCGCGATGGTCCTCGGCCGCACGCGCAACGCCTGGACCTGGCGTCATCGACTCGACGACAGCGTGGACGCCCTCCGCTCGTTGCACCGGCGCGGGGTGCCCATCGGCGTGGTGTCGAACGCGACCGGTCAGATCGAGTCCCTGCTCGCCCGGGCCGGCGTGTGCCAGGTGGGCGAGGGTCATGGCGTGCCGGTGAGCGTGGTGGTCGACAGCCACGTGGTGGGCGTGGCCAAGCCGGATCCACGCATCTTCGATCACGGTCTCGCGGTGTTTCCGGGTTGCGAGCGGTCGCGCGTGGCCTACGTGGGCGACAGCGTCACGATGGACGTGGGTGGCGCGCGCGCGGCGGGTCTGCTTCCGGTGTTGCTCGATCCGTACGACGATCACGACGGTGCCGACTTCCTGCGCGTTCGGTCGCTGCTCGATCTCGTTCCATGACGGATCCGGGAACAGCGGCGGCGATCGTCGAGCGCGTGGGCTCGGCGGCGGGAGGTCTGCTCGTCGTCGGCTGGACGCAGGAGCGGAACGAAACCTCGTACCTGGCCCGTGATCTGATCGCCGACGCGGTCGGGCTGATGCACCTCGTCACGTGGTCGACGTGGGACGGCGGACCGTGGACCGCCGACGACGACTACGCGGTGGTCGTGATGCGACGCCCCTGAATCTCAGGCCGGCTGCTCGGCGAGACGCCGGGCGATCACCTTCAGGCACAGCGTCTCGTCGGCGCCCTCGAAGATCGAGAGAACACGAGCGTCGACGAACAACCGGCTGACGCCGTATTCCTCGGCGTAGCCGTAGCCACCGTGGATCTGCATCGCTTCGCGGGTCACCCATTCGGCCGCCTTGCACACGTACGCCTTCACCATGCTCGCTTCGGTGGTTCCGACTCCCTTGGCCATCAACTTGGCGACCTGGTACGAGAACTGTCGGCCGGCCTGGATGAGCACCGCCATGCGACCCAACTTCACCTTGGTCAGTTGGTACTCGGCGATGTCGTGTCCGAAGACGTTGCGATTGTGCGCATGTTCGTGGGCGGCTTCGTAGGCGGCCTGCATCACGCCCACCGCGCGCGCCGCGGTCTGCAGGCGACCGTTCTCGAAACCTTCCATCTGGTAGTAGAAGCCCTTGCCGAGACCGCTGTCTTCTCCGATGAGATTCGACGCGGGCACCCACCAGTTCTCGAGCGCGATCTCGTAGGAGTGCATGCCTCGGTAGCCGATGGTGTCGATCGGGCGACCCTCCATCTTCCCGGTGACCCCGTCGGTGAGAACCTTCTGCACGAACTCGAATCCGTGGGCTTCACCCCGGGGCTTCGGGACGATGAAGACGCTGAGTCCGCGGTGGGTCTTCGACCGGTCGGGGTCGGTGCGGGCGAGGAGCATCAGCACGTCGGCGCGTCCGGCGAAGGTGCACCACGTCTTCACCCCGTTGATCACCCATCCGGATTCGCCGGCGGCGTTGGTCGTCGGAATGGCCGTGACCTTGATTCCAGCCACGTCGCTGCCGTAGTCGGGTTCGGTGACCGCGACCGCGGCCATCACCTCGGCGGTGGCGAGCTTGGGAAGCCATTCCTGCTTCTGTGCCTCGGTGCCGCCCTTCACCAACGCGCGGGTGAGGATCTCGGGGCGGGTGATCAGTGATCCGCCGATGCCGAGGCTGCCGCGACTCAGCTCCTCGGTGGCCACGACCATCGCGAGGTACTCGCCCTCGCCGCCCTCGGAGAATCCGCCGTACTCGGCCGGCACCGAGAGCCCGAAGGCTCCCATCTCGGCCAGCCCCGAGATGATCTCCTCCGGAACGTCGGCGTTGTGTCGGTGCACGTGTTCGGCTCGCGGAGCGATCACCTTCTCGGCGAAGGATCGGAAGGTGTCTTGCACCATCTCGAAGTCCTGATCGAGGTGGCGCGGACCCTGGATGTCGGCCAACGAGGCGACGAAATCGGGATCGCGATAGGTCCGAACGAAGGGGAGAGCGCCGTCGAGTGCGCCGGGTTCGAGTCCCCACAATTCCTCGCGTCCGATCAACTTGGTGATGAGGTCGTGGGTCATGTCGGCGGCGAAGGCGCACGTGATGAGTCCCTCGTGTTCGCCCTTGGCGCCGTAGTCGAGAAGCGACCGGGCGGTCTCGACCGCCGAAGCCGCGTGGGCGATGTCGTACGCCAGAACCTGCTGACGATCGGGTCCCCCGATGGCCGCGAGGTGTCGGATCGCCTTTCCGACCGCTCGCGAGGCGAGGTCGATCACGTCGGCTGCGGTCTGGATGTCGGGCGTCGTGGTCACGACCGGAACGCTACTTTCCGGGCTTCCGGGGTGCGGAAGCCCGAGCGGGGGAGGTCGACGCGGCTTCCCGGTCAGGCGTCACGCCTCGCGTCGAACGGTCCGGTCGATGTGTCAGGCTCGTGAGGTGACCGATGTGGACCGGCGACTGGTGTGCGTCTATTGCGGGTCCTCGTCGGGTGTCGGTGCCGAGTTCACGTCCGAGGCGGCACGACTCGGCGGAGCCATCGCCGCGGCTGGACTGGGTCTCGTCTACGGCGGGGGGCGCGTCGGACTCATGGGACTGGTGGCCGACTCGGTGCTCGAGGCCGGCGCTCCCGTCGTGGGGGTGATCCCGGAGTCGCTCGTGTTGGCCGAGACCGGTCACAACGGACTCGACCGTTTGGAGATCGTCGGCTCGATGCACGAACGCAAGGCGCGCATGGCCGACCTGGCGGGTGGTTTCGTGGTGCTCCCGGGTGGCTTCGGGACGCTCGACGAAACGTTCGAGGTCCTCACGTGGAATCAATTGGGACTGGTGACCAAGCCGGTCGTGTTCCTCGACGGCACGGGATTCTGGAAACCGGTGCGCGACCTGATCGATCACCTGATCGGGTCGGGATTCGTGAACGAACGATTCCGTTCGCTGGTCACCTTCGCCGCCTCCCCCGAGGAGGCCGTGGCGATTGCATCCGGTCCGGCCCCCGAGGTTCCGGGCAAGTTGAGTTCGCTCGACGTCACCGCGAAGCGCGAGATGCGATGAACGCGTCGCGGACCGGAGAATGGCCCGATCCCGAGTGGGCGCTCGGTGATTCGGCTCCGTCGTCGGCGCTCGAGGCGGTCGACGAATTGTTCGGTTCCGACGCGCCGGGTGTCACGCTCGCCGCTGTCGTCGTGCGAGCCGGGCGGATCACCGTCGAGCGCTACGGCCGACAACCCGACACCGTGTTCGGACCCGGATCGGCGGTCGATCACTCCACCCCTCTCATTTCGTGGAGCATGGCCAAGAGCATCGTGCATTGCGCGACCTCGATCCTGGTCGACGAGGGTCGGCTCGAACTCGGTCGGTCCTCTCTGCTCGACCAGTGGACCGACGAGCGATCGACGATCACGCTCGACGATCTCCTGCGGATGCGCGACGGACTCGACTTCGTGGAGGAGTACGTCGAAGGCGAGAGTGCGCCGACTCCTGACGTGATCGAGATGCTCTTCGGAGCGGGTTCGGCCGACGTCGCCGGTTACGCATCGAGTCGACCACCACGACATCCTCCGGGCACCACATGGAACTATTCCTCGGGAACCACGAACATCGTCACCCGCGTTCTCGGCGACTTGCTCGGTGGACGCGAAGGTGTCGAACGATTCCTTCGCGACCGACTGTTCGGACCGATCGGCATGACGACGGCCAGGCCGGTGTTCGACGATGCAGGAACGTTCATCGGTTCGTCGTACGTCCATGCCTCCGCGCGCGACTTCGCTCGCTTCGGCTACCTGTATCTGAACGATGGATCATGGAACGGTCGGCGCATCGTCTCGGCGGCCAGGGTCCGGGAGGCCGCCGAGTCGCACGCCGTCGATCCCGACACCGGGCACGGTTACGGTCGTCATTGGTGGCTGTGGCGCAATCGTCCATCGGTGTTGGCCGCGCTCGGGTACGAAGGTCAGCGAATCATCGTCGATTCGGAACGTGATCTGGTGGTGGTGCATCTCGGCAAGTGGACCGTCGAACATCAGGCGTCGCTCGACGGTCTGCTCGACCGAATCCTGATCGCTCACGACTGAACGAGGCCGAATCACCCGCCCATGGGTGGTTCGGGATCGGCCAACCTCCGGATTCGCCCGGATTTGCTAGGAAAGAGGAATGTCGGAAGCGGCGGGAGGGAACCCGACCCCGAAATCCGGCCGCGACGGACGCTCCGTCCCGGTCGAGCGCCAGAGCGCGAAGGAACGGGCCGTGATCCGGCGGAGGGCCATCGTGCGCACCTTCAAGGTGTTGGCGACCCTGGCCGTCGTCTACTTCATCATTCTCAACATCCCGGGTCTGCGCAACGCGGTCGATCAGTTGGACGAGGTTCAGCCCGGATTGCTGCTCCTCGGTCTGGCGCTCGAGATGTTGGCTCTCTTCTTCTATTCGGTGATGACCAGGGAGGCGCTCGGTGTGCCCGGACACCACTTCTCGGTGTGGCGACTCTTCCGGATCCAGTTGTCGACCCGCGCTCTCTCGAGTCTGGTGCCCGGCGGCAGCGCGGCGGGCTCGGCGCTCGGATACCGACTGCTCACCCTGTCGAACGTCGCCGGTCCCGACGCCGGTTTCGCCTTGGCCACCGCGGGTCTGGCCTCGGCCATCGTCCTGAACTTCATCCTGTGGTTCGGACTGATCGTTTCCATTCCGATCCGGGGAGTGAATCCCGTGTACGGCACGGCGGCCATCGCCGGAATCATCCTCATGGGCATCGCGGTGGCCATCATCTTCGGGTTGATCGAGGGTCAGGCGCGCTCGGAGAAGATCCTTCGTTCCGTCGCCCGACGGTTCCACTTCGACGAGGATCGCGCCGGAGAGGCGGTGCGGCACATCGGTGGACGCATGCAGGAACTGTCGGAGGATCGGGCGCTCCTCAAGAAACTGGTGCTGTGGGCCGGACTCAATTGGCTGGTCGACGCCGCCGCACTCTGGGTCTTTCTCCGTGCGTTCGGGCAGTCCCTACCGATCGACGGACTCATCGTGGCCTTCGGTCTCGCCAACGTACTCGCGGCCATTCCGCTCACGCCGGGTGGACTCGGAATCGTCGAGGGCGTGTACGTGCCGGTCCTGGTCGGTTTCGGGCTTCCGCGGGCCACCGCGGTGGTGGGAGTCGTCTCGTACCGGATCGCCCAGTACTGGCTGCCGATCGTGATCGGAGGGGCCTGCTATCTGTCGCTGCGGGTCGGGCCGTGGGTCATCGATCGCGAGCGACTGGCTCCGTTGCGCGACGTGGTGGCCGGTGCGGGCGAATCCGAGGAGACCGTGCTCGACTTCTCCGAACGGTTCTCGGCGCGCGAACGAACCCGCGAGATTCCCAAACCCGACGATCGGGCGGTGAACGATCGAGCGGAGGCGACGCCACCTCCACCCGTCGGCGACGACGATGGGAATCCACTTCCCGAGCAGGGCTAGGTTTCGTTCATGACCGTTCACGAACGCCCCTTCGGTCGCTGCCTCGAGGATTTCGCGGTCGGCGACGTGTACCGACATTGGCCCGGCAAGACCATCACCGAGTACGACGATCACTTGTTCTGCATGATCACGATGAACCACCACCCCCTGCACACGAACGACTGGTTCGCGTCGCAGAGCGTCCAGGGGCGCAACGTCGTCGTGGGCAACCTCGTCTACTCGTTGGTGCTCGGAATGAGCGTGCCCGACGTGAGTGGTGCCGCCATCGCCAATCTCGAGGTCGAAACCCTGCAGCACAAGTTCCCCACCTTCCACGGCGACACCATCCACGCCGAGACGCGGGTGCTCGACGTGCAGGAGAGCAAGTCGAAGAACGATCGCGGGGTCGTGACCGTCGAGACCAAGGCCTTCAATCAGGACGGCAAGGAGGTCTGCTACTTCCGTCGTCGGGTGATGGTGTGGAAGCGCGAGTTCGCGCCGGTGCGGCAACGGCCATACGACGTCGATGCGGCGTGGGGACAGGCCTGACCGAGTCGATCGACGACCCGTTCGGGGTCGAACTCGATGCCGCCCGCGACGAGTTGCTCGGCTGGATCGTTCCCCGTCTGCGCGATCTTCCCTGGCGCGCAACCCGTGATCCGTGGGCGATTCTCGTCAGCGAGGTGATGCTCCAGCAGACGGGCGTGCGTCGTGTTCTCCCGAAGTGGGAGAGTTTCATGGAATCGTTTCCGACGCCGAACGATTGTGCCGCGTCGTCCCTCGGCGACGTGCTCCGACACTGGCAAGGACTGGGTTACCCCCGTCGTGCCCGCAACCTTCATGCGTCGGCAACCGTCATCGTCGAGCGTCACGGGGGTGTCGTGCCCGACCGACTGGACCATCTGCTGGCCCTGCCCGGAGTCGGTCCCTACACCGCTCGCGCCGTGCTCGCCTTCGCCCACGAACACGACGTCGCGGTGGTCGACACCAACATCGCCCGCTTGCTCGCGCGCGTGCGCGGTGAGCGACTCACGGCCCGACGGGTTCAGTCGCTGGCCGATTCTTTGGTGGCCGAGGGTGCATCGTGGCTCTGGAATCAGGCGCTCATGGATCTGGGTGCCACGGTGTGTCGCCCCACGCCGTCGTGCGACGAGTGTCCATGGCGGTCGTGGTGCGTCTGGCGGGGCGAGGGGGTTGATCCGAGCGTGGGTTCGTCGGGGGTCAGCGTCCCGCAGGGACGATTCGAGGGTTCCGATCGTCAGGCGCGCGGTCGGTTGCTGCGAGCCCTGGCCGCGGGTTCGGTGAGAGATCGTGAGGTCGCTTCGTTGATGGATCGTCCGGGAGATGTCGCTGGTCGGCTGGTTGACGATCTCTGCCGCGAGGGTCTCGTGCATCGACTGGCCGACGGTCGGCTCACCCTGCCGGACTGATGGTTCAGGCGCGCCACACGTAGATCGTGTCGGTGTCCGAGCGCGGTGAGGTGCGGGACAGCGCGACGACGAGCAAGTCGCCGTCCGAGCAGAGACCGGCTCGTTTCGCGGCCCGCACGCCGTTCTCGATGGCCGCGTCGGTGCTGTCGGGCCGGTCGGCGAGCAGGGGAGTGACCCCGTAGCGCGCCATCAGTCGGGTGGCGACGCGCGGGTCGGAGGTTGCGGCCACGATGTGGGCGGCCGGTCGACACGCCGACAGCAGTTCGGCATTGTGGCCGGTGAACGTGATCGCGAGGATCCGCTTCGCGCCGATACGAGCCGAGAGTGCGGCGGCGGCCGCCGCCACCGCGGCGGTGTCGGGGTGACTGTCGGCGAATGGCGAGCGGATGCGGTCGACGGTGTCGGCCTCGGTGAGGATGTTGACCATCGCCGACACCGCGTTCACCGGGTCGTGTCCGATGGCGGTCTCGGCCGAGAGCATCACCGCGTCGAAACCGTCCCTGACCGCATTCGTCACGTCGGAGACCTCGGCGCGCGTGGGTCGACTGCCGGTGATCATCGACTCCAGCATCTCCGTGGCGCACACCGACACGATGCCGGCGTTGAGTGCGGCGTCGGCGATCTGCCGCTGAACCACGGGTAGGCGGGCGAAGGCGATCTCGACGCCGAGGTCGCCTCGCGCGGCCATCACTCCGTCGGACACCGCGCAGATGCGGTCGAGAACGGTGAGTGCCTGCGGTCGTTCGATCTTCGACATGAGACGGACGTGGTCGGGAACCATGCGTCGGGCCTCGAGCACGTCCTCGGGACGTTGGATGAAGGACAGCGCGATCCAGTCGGCACCGGCCTCGACCGCGGCGGCGATGTCGGCTCGATCCTTGTCGGAGAACATGCGCAAATGCACGTCGGTGTCGGGCAGGTTCACGCCGCGCTTGCCGGTGGCGGTGCCGCCTCGTTCGACCCGCGCGCGGACCATGTGTGGTGCGACCTCGATCGCCCGCAACTCGATTCGCCCGTCGTTCACGAGGATTCTCTCGCCCGGCTTCACGCCGACGGCGTGGGGGTCGAAACCCACCTGCGGCCCGTCGCCGTGATCACGCTCGTGAAGAGTCACCTCGTCGCCGGTCGCGTCGATCCCGTCGATGAGACGGAGTTTGGGCCCCTGAATGTCGACGAGGATTCCGACGTCGTCGCTCTGGGCCCGCACGGCGCGCACCGTTTCGCCCACCTGCTCGGTGGTGATGTGCGAGCAGTTCACGCGGATCACCGACACGCCCGCGGCGACGAGTTCGGCCACCTTGTCGTGGGAGGCCGGACCGAGCGTGGCGACGATCTTGGTGTTGCGCATCCCCTCCATCATGCCCGGCGCCGATGACCGGAGAGTGTCGTCAGGGCCGACGGCGGGTGACCGCCGCGACGATTTCGTCGAGGGCCCGGTCGGCGTACTCGCGCATCTCGTCGTCGGTGCGGTCCTGCACGGGATGCGGGGTGAACACTCGGGCCACGTCGGGGAATCCGAGGGCCTTCGACTGCGCGTCGGCAGCCGAGACGAACTCGGCCGAGGCGACGAACACTCCCGGGATGCCCCGCCTCTCGATGTCGACGATGTCGTGCACACTGCACGACGTGCAACTGCCTCAATCGGCCAGTGCTTCGATCACCACTTGACACTGCGTGGTGATCTCGTGTCGAAGGTCGACCGGGGCCGGCTTGGTGAAGGTGGGCTTCTTGTAGCGACGAACATCGGCCCCCATCTCGGAGAGTCGTTCCTCGAGTCGGTCGAGGAACACGTCGCCGCGGGCCTTGGAGATGTCGAGCAGTCCGACGGTGAGACCCCGCAGAGATTCGGGACGACCGACCAATTCCATGGTCGAAACCCGACTCTCGTTCGTCGGGTCGAGAAGCTTCGTGTTCACGGTCGCACCTCCCTCGTCACCGGTTCGCTGCCCATGTTGCCATTGGCCCAGCCCCCGATGATGGCAGAGAACAACCCGGCCCCTCCACCCGCGTGGACGAGAAGAATCCCGTTCGGTCGGAACTTGGGCAAGGTGGTGTCCTTGAGATGGCCGGGCACACCCTCGGCGATTCCGTTGGCGCCGCGCACGAGCTCGCTCCCGTGTATCTGCAGTCGGGCGTGGAGTTCGGTGAGCACCCGGTCGCGGTCCCAGCCGGCTTCGGCGAACACCCGGGCGTGCTCGGGCCCCACCACCAGGATGGCGTCGAAGGCCAGCACCGACTTCGGATTGTGGAGGGTTCGCAGACACGCGGCGAAGGTGTTGCACAGACTCTCCGGGTCGCGAGCGAGTTGGTCGACGACGCAACGTGGACCCTCGCCGGGGAACACGGTGATGGCGTTGGTGTCGGGGGCGATCCCGCGACTGGTCGCGAGCGTCGTCCAGGGCGAACCGATCTCGTCCTCGGCGAAACAGAACGAGATCTTGCCCGGGTTTCCGTGCGTCGCCCGGTCGACCTCACCGGGGCGTCCTCCTCCCACGTTGCGGACCACCAGTTGCACGGCCCGACCGATCGTGAGGTTGGCCCGGTTGCCCTGACCGAAGGCGTTCATTCCGCCGTTCATCCCGATCGCGCGCGTGCCCGGACCGTTGGCAACGATGACCGGACCCACCGGCATGGTGGTGGCCAGGACGCCGTGGATGTTGAAGACGTCGTTGCACACCGCTTCGACCGCGGCGATGACCCAGGGCAGATACTCGGGCTTGCAGCCGGCCATCACGGCGTTGATGGCGATCTTTTCGACGGTGACGTCGACCAGATCCGGAGGCACCACCGCGACGACGTCGTCCGGACGCCTCGTCGTTCCGGTGAGCATCCGCAACACCCTTTTCTCGGTGGGTGGGACGACGGGAAGTCCGTCGGTCCAACCGCGGTCGAACATGGCCTCGAACTCGTCCTCGCTCGCCGCCACGTCGACTCGGCGGGCGACGAGCGTCGAGTTGCCGAAGCGGACCGCGAGTTGGTGTTCGAGGTCGGGGTCGACGCTCATCGAACCGCATCCGGGGCGGAAGGCCGGCAGATCGGGCCCGAGTGCGCCGACGCCCGAGAGGCTCTCCCATTCGTCGCGCACCCAGCCGACGGTCCGAGCGGTCTCGACACCGTCCACCACCCGGATGAGTGTCGGCACCGTTTCGATGTCGTGGTGCCAACTCACCGCGAGATCCGAATCGTGGATGGGTTCGAGTCCGGACGGGAACTCCGGATCGTCCTGGACGTGAACGGTGAGGTCGCAACGCTCCCTCAACTGTTCGAGCACCGGAACGATCATCCGACACGTCTCGCATTCGCGCTTCACGACGACCACCAGACCGTCGGGAAGTCGCGGGGCACCGACCCGGGTCATGACGCGAGGAACTCCATCACGATGTCGTTGACGGCTTCGGGCTGTTCGAGATGCAGGAAATGACCGGCGCCATCCAGGATCACCCCGCGAGCCGAGGGTGGAAGAGCGGCGATGGCGAACTCGGCGACTTCGACGCCCATGCAGCCGTCGGTGCGTCCGTGTAGGTAGAGCAGTGGAGCCGCGGGCACCTCGCTCGACAGGTTCTGCATCGACTCGAGCGCCGGATCCTGATACCCGGCGCCGAGCGTCGCTCGGTAGTAACCGAGAGCCGCCTGCAGGTTGGCGGGGTCGCGCAACGAGGGTTTCAGCAGTTCGAGATCGTGGCGCGCGTCGTAGCCGGGCGACCAGTCGGCCCAGAGCATGTCGATGTAGGCGAGGTCGTTCGCCCCGACCACCATGTCGGCGAAGGGGTGCTGGAAGAAGAACATGTACCAACTTCGCTTGATCTGGGCGAGATTGGTGAGGAACGCGACGCCGACGGCCGGACCGGGCGGTACGGCCATGGTGACGACCTTGCTCCAGGGAGCCGAGTTCGCGGCGATGTGAGTGATCACCGCGCCCCAGTCGTGTCCGATGAGCACCGAGTCGTCCTGGCCTCCGAGCAGGCGTCGTAGGGCGAGCACGTCCATGGCCGATGCGGCGGTCTGCAGGCGGCCGTCGGTTGGAACCGCGGTCGGCGCGTAGCCGCGCAGGAAGGGAGCCACCGCGCGGTAGCCGGAGTCCGCGAGCCGGGGGAGCAGGAGGCGCCACGTGTGGGCCGAGTCCGGGAAGCCGTGCAGGCAGATGGCGAGTGGCCCGTCGTTGTCGAGGCCCGCGGCCAGGTAGGTCATCGAGAGTCCGTCGATGTCGGCCTGGTGCTGGGAGATCGTGGTCATGGGCGAACCGTAGTTCCCCCGTCGGGCGCCCTCCGACTGCGACACAGGTCACCGGGGTCGCCTGTTCCCAAGTGGGTGGTCGGTGATTTAGCGTTTCGCCATCGGGGAAAACATGGGTCTTCGGGTCACGTTCTACGGCGTTCGGGGTTCGACGCCGTGTCACGGTGACGACACGCGCAGGTACGGCGGCAACACGTCGTGCGTGACCCTCGACGCCCCGGGCGAGCGTCCGCTGGTGTTCGACCTCGGAACCGGTTTGCGGTACTGCGGCGAACGGGTGCCGACCTCGGGTCCGTTCTCCGGAATCTGTCTTCTCACCCACATGCACTGGGATCACGTGCAGGGCCTCCCGTTCTTCGTGCCGACTCTGCGCGACGGGGCGAGTTTCGACATCTATGCACCGGCTCAGGCCGACGGGCGTTCGGTCGAGCAGGTGTTCGACGAGATGATCAAGCCGCCGATGTTCCCGATCGCCCTGAAATCTCTTCCCGGAACGTTCCGTTTCCACGACGTTGCCGACCACGACTTCGACGTCGACGGCTTCGAGGTGCGCAGTCGTCTGGTTCCCCACGTCGGGAACACCCTCGGATTCCGGGTGTCGTACCGGGGGGCGACCGTCACCTATCTGCCCGACCACCAGATGCCGACCGACGGCTCGTTGGCGATGACCGAGGGGGCGCGAGCCTTGTGCGAGGACGTCGACGTGCTCATCCACGATGCGCAATACACGCCGGCCGAGTTCGCCTCGAAGAACGATTGGGGTCACTGCACGATCGACTACGCGGTGTGGATGGCGGTGCAGTGTCGCGTCAGAACCCTCGTTCTCTTCCATCACGATCCGTCGCGATGCGACGACGAACTCGACCAACTCTTCGAGGCCGCTCGTTGCGAGGGCGAACGGCACGGAGTGCGCGTGATCGCGGCCCGCGAAGGCCTGCAGGTCGACCTGTAGACCAGCCCGCGAGTTCCGCTCATCTAGGGTTGCCCGCATGAGCGATCCGAGCATCGACACCCGTCACTTCCGCAACGTTCTCGGCCATTTCCCGACCGGTGTCACCGTGGTGACCGGTCTCGACGGTGCCGGCAAGCCGCACGGCATCACGATCGGTTCGTTCGTGTCGGTCTCGCTCGATCCGCCGTTGGTGGGCTTCCTCCCCGGCAAGTCGTCGCGTTCGTGGCCGTCGATCGCCGAGTCCGGCCGTTTCTGCGTGAACATTCTCGGGGCCGGCCAGGACGACCTGTGTTGGAGATTCGCCAAGGAACCAGCCGATGGTGACGAGGGCAAGTTCGCCGGTATCGATTGGAAGCCGTCGGGTACCGGTTCACCGATTCTTCCGGGAGTGGTCGGTTGGATCGACTGTCGGGTGGAAGCGGTGCTCGAGGGCGGCGACCACTGGTTCGTCGAGGGTCGCGTTCTCGACATGGCTCATGTGGAACGGGCCGACAGCGCGATGGTGTTCTTCCGCGGCAAGGTGGCGTCGGTCGACTTGCCGAGCTCGTGAACGCGGGTCTCCTGGCCGGGATCTTGCTGGGCGTGGTTCTCTGCCTCGCGGGCGGGGCCAAGATCAGGCGTGGGTCGGCATGGATCGACGACGCGGCCGCGCTCGGGGGTCCGAGGACCTTGTACCCGGTGGTGCCGTGGATCGAGCTGGTGTGGGGGGCGTTGCTCGTGGTGCGGATCGCGCCACTGGTGGCGGGTGCTGGCGCGGTCGTCCTGCTCGCGTCGTTCACGGTGTTGTTGTCGGTCAATCTGGCCCGCGGTCGACGTCCGGTGTGCGCGTGCTTCGGCGAATGGAGCCGTCGGCCGTTGGGTGCGACGCACCTGTTGCGCAATCTGGTGTTGATCGCGCTCGCGGTCGTGGTGATCGTCGACGCGCTCTGACGCTTCAGGTGAGCGCGGAGAACAAGAACGCGTAGACCCGAGCCTCGTCGCGCCATTGGTCGTAGCGACCGCTCGCACCGCCGTGTCCGGCTCCCATCTCCATGCGCAGGAGCAGAGGCTGTCGATTGGTGCGCAGGTGTCGGATTCGTGCGACCCACTTGGCGGGCTCGTGGAACGCGACCCGAGGATCGTTCAACCCTCCGGTGACGTACAGCGCCGGGTAGTCGCGAGCGGTGGTGTTGTCGTAGGGAGAGTACGAGAGCATGTACGACGCCCAGGGCTCTGATCGCGGGTCGCCCCATTCCTCCCATTCGGTGACCGTGAGTGGCAGGGAGGGGTCGCTCATGGTGGTGACCACGTCGACGAAGGGAACCTCGGCCACCGCGGCCGTCCAACGATCGGGGCGCAGCGAGATGCAGGCACCCACCAACAGCCCGCCGGCACTGCCGCCACGAACCGCGAGCCGAGCGGGGTCGGCGATCCTCGTGGACACGAGGTGGTCGGCGACGGCGTTGGTGTCGTCGAAGGTGTTGCGTTTGGCGAGCAGCTTGCCGTCGAGATACCAGCGGCGTCCCATTTCGCCGCCGCCTCGCGGATGCGCGAGAACCCAGATCCAACCCCGATCCAGGGCCGAGAGTCGGGCCACGCTGAACCAGGGGGGCATCGAGGCCTCGTAACTGCCGTACGCGTACACCAGGCAGGGTGCGGTGCCGTCGAGGGGAGTGTCGACGTGGTGGGCGACGTCGTAGGGAACGAGGGTTCCGTCGGGTGCGGGTGCCCAGTGTCGACTCGATCGGTAAGAAGCGAGGTCGACGTTCGGTGTGGGTGCCCGCTTCAGCAGATGGCGTTCGCCGGTTGCGATGTCGTGCTCCCAGATGCTGTTGGGAGAGGTGAGACTCGCGGTGGAGTAGCGAACCGAGGTCGTCTCCCATTCGGGATTGGCGTCGAGTTCGACGTCGTGCGGCTCGGTGTCCAGATCGAGGACCCGCGAGGTTCCGTCCCGATGAACGACTCTCAGCCGGGGTTGAGCCTCGTTCCACTCGTGCATGATCAGATGACCCTCGAAGGGATCCACGCGAGTGATCCGGTTGCCCTCCTCGTGTGCGATCAGGATCGTCCAGGTTCCGGGGTCTTGCTCGGGGGCGGTCATCACGGCGAAGTCGATCGCGTTCTCGTTGGTGAGCACGACGAAGCGGTCGCCCCAATGGTCGAGGTGGTATTCGACGTCGTCGGCACGGGGGCGAACGCAGCGAGGTTGCGTGGTCGCGTCGTCGGCCGGAATCAGCCAGGTTTCGCTGGAGGTCTTGCTGTCGCTGTCGATGATGATCCAGCGGTCGCTGCGGGTGAGATCGATGCCGACGTGGAAACGTTCGTCGTTTTCGCGAAAGATCTCGACGTCGGCCGACTGCAACGTGCCGATCTCGTGGCGCCACACCGTCGACGGCCTCTCCTGATCGTCGTAGGTGACGTAGAAGAGGTGCCGTCCGTCGGCACTCCACGCTGTCCCAGCCCACGAGGTGTCGGCGATCGTGTCGTCGAGGTCGTGACCGGTTGCGAGGTCGCGGATGCGCATCGTGTAGTGCTCGCCACCGTCGACGTCCGACGACCAAGCCAGTCGGTCGCCGGCCGGGCTCACGTCGAAGGCGCCGAGGGCGAAGTATTCGTGTCCCTCGGCTTCCGTGTTCTCGTCGAGCAGCAGGTTCGCGGTCGCGGTGTCGCGCGATCCTCCACGACAGTGGATCGGGTACTGCCTGCCTTCCTCGGTGCGGGTGGAGTACCACCACTCGCCCTTTCTGGTCGGAACGCTCTGATCCGTTTCTTGGATCCGCGACTTGATCTCGCCGAACACTTGCTCGACCAACTCGGCTCGTTCACCGAACCAGCGGTCGCAGTGCGCGTTCTCGGCGTTCAGATAAGCGATGGTGTCGGAATCCTCGCGATCGCGCAGCCAGAACCAGTCGTCGACCACCGGTCCCGTTGGTCGTTGCAACGTGGTGGGCTTGAGCGGTGCCCGGGGTTCGTCGGCATCCGGTCGAGGAGGGGGCACGTCCGCCGGGGGCACCATCGACCACACAGTAGGTGTGCCCGAAGCGACCGACTCCACTTCGTCGAGCCATCGACCGTCGCGGTTAGCGTCTTTTTCATGCGGGTGTGGATCGATCAGGACCTCTGCACGGGGGACGGACTGTGTCTCGATCACTGTCCCGACGTGTTCGTCCAACTCGAGGACGGCATCGCCTACGTGGCCGAGGCCGGGCGTGCCCTGCACGATCCGGGTGGCGCGGGCAGTCTGGCGCAGGTCCCCGAACGTCACCATCAGTCGGTGGTGGACGCCGCCGAGGCCTGTCCGGGCGAGTGCATCTTCATCGAGATGCCGGTGGTGGTCGGGCGCCTGCCGGCGGGCGGTCGAGAAACCGGCGAGATCCTCGACGCGGTTGCCGTCGACTGAGGTGTCGGCCCTGTTGAGGGGCGGATTTCACGTCTCCGCCTGCCTCATCCGAAGCCCCAATTGTTACTATGCCGGTAGTGCAAATTCGCCGGCCTACGGGGCGTCGGGCGGGTCCGCGGAAAGACGGAAATGACCTCATTCGATCTCGATCTCAGCAAGTACTCGCTCGGTTGGAGCGACGACGTCGAATACGCCTTCGCTCCGGCCAAGGGTCTGAACGAGGGCGTGGTCGACCAGATCTCGTGGTGGAAGGGTGAACCGCGCTGGATGACCCAGTTCCGACTGCGAAGTCTTCGTCTGTTCGACAAGAAGCCGATGGCTCAGTGGTTCGCGCAGAACATGCCCGACATCGATTTCCAGGACATCTACTACTACCTGCGTCCGGCCACCGATCAGGTCGACGAGTGGGACGACCTGCCCGAGCAGATGAAGGCCACCTACGAGAAGCTGGGCATCCCCGAGGCCGAGCGCAAGTACCTCGCCGGCGTCACCGCGCAATACGAATCCGAAGTGGTCTTCCATCGCAACCGTGAGGACCTGGAGAAGCTCGGAATCCTGTTCTGCGACATGGACACCGCCCTGCGCGAGTACCCCGAACTCGTGAAGCAGTACTTCGGCACGGTGATCCCTCCCGGAGACAACAAGTTCTCGGCGCTCAACAGCGCGGTGTGGTCGGGTGGCTCGTTCATCTACGTGCCGCCGGGAGTCGAGTGCGAGATGCCGCTTCAGGCGTACTTCCGCATCAACTCCGAGAACGCCGGTCAGTTCGAGCGCACTCTCATCATCGCCGACGAGGGTTCGAAGGTGCACTACATCGAAGGCTGCTCGGCTCCGGTGTACACCAGTGATTCGTTGCATTCGGCGGTGGTCGAGATCATCGTGAAGCCCAGTGCTCGGGTCACCTACACCACCATCCAGAACTGGTCGCCCAACGTGTACAACCTCGTCACCAAGCGGGCACGGGTCGAAGCCGAGGGACACATGGAGTGGATCGACGGAAACATCGGCTCCAAACTCACCATGAAGTACCCGAGCGTCTACCTGGTGGGGCCGAAGGCCACCGGCGAGGTGCTGAGCGTGGCGTACGCCGGTGCGGGTCAGCATCAGGACGCCGGCGCCAAGATGGTGCACGCTGCTCCCGAGACCACCTCGAAGATCGTCTCGAAGTCGATCAGTAAAGATGGCGGTATCACCACGTACCGCGGTCTGGTGCGGGTCGACGAGGGTGCACACGGCTGCAAGAGCCATGTTCAGTGCGACGCGTTGATTCTCGACGAGACGAGCGAGAGTCGAACACTTCCGTACATGGAAGTGGGCGAGAAAGACGCGCAGATCGGCCACGAGGCGACGGTGTCGAAGATCGCCGACGAACAACTTTTCTACTTGCAGAGTCGTGGACTGTCGCAGGAGCAGGCGATGAGCATGGTGGTGAACGGCTTCATCGAACCGGTCACGCGCACCCTCCCGATGGAATACGCGGTCGAGTGGAGCCGTCTGATCGAGTTGCAGATGGAGGGTTCGGTCGGCTGACCGAGAATCTGGTTAGAGATCTTCACCTCTGAGGTGAATTTCTCTCACCAGATCATCACGCTAGGGTCGAGTGAGTTATGCCGATGCGTCAGGAATGTCGCCATTTCGAGAGTCGCACGTACGCCAATGGCGACACCGTGCGGAAGTGCAATCTCGACCTCGCTCCCGATGCCCCGTGGCGTTGTCCGGACAACTGTCCGTCGTACGCGCGTCGTGATGATGCCGGCTGGTCGTACGGATCCCTGGTGACCCCGCGCACGCCCGACGAACCACCCGGACTCGACGATGGTTCGGCGGCGGCCGTGCTCGATCAGGCCGAGGTCATCATCAATTCGATCGGTGCCCAGATGATCGCCGAGGTCGAGGCTGAGAAAGCGCGACGCAACCGGGGCTGGCGCAAGGTCTTCCGTCGCAAAGGGTGATTCGTCAGTTCGATTGCACCATGAAGACAGCCAGCTGAAGCATCCCGGCGAGGAGAGCTATCAGGATGGTGCTGCCGACGATCAGCGCCGTGTGCATCGATCCGCGGAGTACCACGATTTCGTTGCGAAGAGACTCGAATTGCACCGTCATCTTGTTGTCGAGTCCGTTGATCCGCGTGTCGAACTCGTTGAATCGTGCATCGATGCGAGTCTCGAACTCGTTGAATCGTGCATCGACGCGAGTCTTGAGATTCGCCACGTCGTGCACGGTGGCGACATCTCCCCAGTCGGTCGGTGGCAGGTGTTTCATGAGAATGGTGGTCACGTCGTCTCCCAGGGCCTGTCGCAGGCCAGTTTGTCGTTGGTGTCGCTCGTCGTCGGTGACGGTCATTGCGGTGGGTACTCCTGATGTGCGTGTGTCGGGAGTGCGTGCGGGAGATGTTCTTTCCGGCGACGGATTTCTCCGATTTTCGACCGGGCGATTTCTCCTATGTGGGTAGTAATATTCCCGCCGTGTCCGTGACCTCCCCCCAGGCCACGTCGGCCCTGACCGACGCTTCTCGCCCCACCGGCGGGGGCTGGTTGGTCCAGCGTGAGCAGGCATTCGAACTCGCCGCTCGGGCGCCATTCCCCACGGTCGACCTCGAGGAATGGCGCTACAGCCGCATCAGCGAGTTGTCGCTCGGCGACTTTTCCCCAGCCCCGACTCCGACGACGATCGAGGGTGGCACGGGAGCCACCATCCGAACCCTCGGTCGGGGGCTCGACATTGCGACCCCGGAGGTCGAACTCGCCCCGACGGCCGACGACGATCTCTTCGGTCTTCTGAATCTGGCCCACATGGATGTCGTGCTGGTCGAGATTCCGGCCGGACGCGTCGTGGCCGAGCCGATCGTGATCACGCATCGGCTCGACGGTGCGGGTCGAGCCTTCTTCCCGCGACTCGTCATTCGTGCTGGTCGAAACAGTGAAGTCACGGTGATCGAGCGGTTCGTGTCGTCGGACGGTGTTCGACTTCTGGTGGTACCGGTGCTCGATCTGCGTGCCGAGCAAGCGGCGCGGGTGCGTTACGTGGCGGTCAACCAACTTGGTGATGCCGCGTGGCAGATCGGACACCAAGGATCGGTGGGAGAACGCGACAGCGATTCGTTGCTCGCGTCGGTCGCACTGGGTGGCGATTACGCGCGCACCAGCACCGCGGCTCGACTGATCGGTGTCGGCGGCAACACGCGTCAGGTTGCGCTCTACTTCGCCGGCGACTCGCAGATGCACGACTTCCGCACCTTGCAGGATCATGTGGCTCCCCGCACCTCGAGCGACCTGTTGTTCAAGGGAGCCGTTCAGGACACCGCCAAGAGCGTCTACACCGGTCTGATCCGTATCGGCAAGGAGGCCAAGGGTTCGACCGCGTACCAAACCAATCGCAACCTCACCCTGTCCCAGGGCGCCTGGGCCGAGAGCGTTCCGAATCTCGACATCGAGAACAACGACGTCAAGTGCAGTCACGCCAGCACGGTGGGTCCGATCGACGACGATCAGTTGTTCTACCTCGAGAGTCGCGGAGTCAAGCCCGACGTCGCACAGCGACTCGTGGTTCTCGGATTCTTCGACGAGGTTCTCGCGCAATTGCCCGTCGGAGATCTGGCGCGCGAGTTGCGCGAGCAGGTGTCGGCCAAGTTCGCGATCGGAGATTCACGGTGACCGTGGTCGGAAGGCTCGAGGACTTCACCCCCGGTTCGGCCAAGCGGGTCGAAGTCGACGGCGTGGCGGTGGCCCTGGTGCGCATCGATGACGACGTGTACGCGATCGGCGACATCTGCAGCCACGCCAACGTGTCGTTGAGCGACGGCGAGGTGTGGTGCGACGAGAAGCAACTCGAGTGCCCCAAGCACGGGAGCGCGTTCTCTCTCTTGGCGGGTACTCCCGACACACTGCCGGCCACGCAACCGGTGCCGGTGTTCGTCGCTCGCGTGATCGACGGTGCGGTGCACGTGGAGGTGACGCCGTGAGTCGGCTCGAGATCGAGGGTCTGGTGGCCAGCGTGGCCGGTAAGCAGATCCTGAACGGTGTCGACCTCACCATCGAGTCCGGCGAGGTTCATGCCGTGATGGGTCCGAATGGTGCCGGGAAGAGCACCTTGTCGGCCGTGGTGATGGGCAAGTCCGGTTACGAGGTGTCGTCGGGTTCGGTTCGGCTGGACGGCGTGGAGATGCTGGGGCGCCCCACCTGGGAACGGGCCGCGGCCGGATTGCATCTCGTGATGCAATATCCCACCGAGGTACCGGGGGTGAGCCTCGAATCGGCACTCGCCGAGGCCCTGACCACTCGGGGTCGGAGCACTGCTGGTTTGCACGATCGTTTGGCGACCGAGGCGGCACGGATCGGTTTCGACGAACGTTTCCTCGACCGTCCGCTCAACGTCGACCTCTCGGGAGGCGAGAAGAAGCGCAACGAGACGCTGCAACTGGCGGTCCTCGAACCCAAGTTCGCGATTCTCGACGAACTCGACTCGGGTCTCGATGTCGATGCTCTGCGGGATTGCGCCCGTCGGGTGATGGATCTGACCTCCGACTCCGGACTCGGTGCGCTCGTGATCACTCACTACAGCCGGTTGCTGGAAGATCTACGCCCGAGTCGAGTGCACATCCTCGTGAAGGGCCGCATCGTCGAGTCCGGCGGACCCGAACTGGCCGATGTTCTGGAACGAGACGGTTACGCCGCCTTCAGTGCCGCCGACGCCGACGCTGACGACGAGTCGAACCGGTCGACCGGCGATCCGCTCGGTTTGGGACTGTTTCCCTGACGGTCACATCGCCCGGAGACGACGAATCCGCTCGTCGGTGGCCGGGTGGGTGGAGAACAAGCGCGCCAGATTCACGCCACCGGTCCGCCGGTTCTGGAACTCGGCGAGCGGATTGTGGATGTAGGCCTGCGCCTGGGCGGGCGAGACGTTCATCGGGGTGCGGCTCGCGAGGATCTCGATGCGTTCGAGAGCTCTCGCCAAGGGTTCTCCGGTGCCGAGCAACTGGGCGGCACTCCGGTCGGCCTCGAACTCGCGACTGCGACTGATCGCCATCTGGATGAGCGACGCCGAGATGGGCGCGAGCATCGAGATGAGGAGCACCGCGAGGGGGTTCGGTCGGTCGTCGTCGCGTCCGCCGCCACCGAAGAGCGCGGCGAAGTAAGCCATCTGGGCGATCGCCGAGATCGCCGTGGCCACGGCCGCCGCCACCGAACCGATCAGGATGTCCCTGTTGCGCACGTGCATGAGTTCGTGCGCCATCACTCCCTCGATCTCGTCCTTGGGCAAGGTGCGCAACAGGCCCTGCGTGGCGCACACCACCGCGTTGCGTGGTCCGCGACCGGTGGCGAACGCGTTGGGTTGATCCGACGGCGAGATCGCCACGCGGGGCATCGGCATGTCGGCGCGAGCGGCGAGTCCGGCGATCATTCGATAGAACTCGGGAGCGTCGGCTTCGGTGATCACTTGGGCGTGGGCGGCGCGCAGGGCCAACTTGTCGCTGAACCAGTACGAACCGCCCACCATCACGAGCGCGATCACCAGGCCGATCATCACCGCGCCGGAACTTCCGCCACCGAGGAGGGCGGCGACGCCCACGATCATTCCGCCGAGGCCGGCCAGGAGGACGGTGGTCTTCAGGGTGTTCTTGAACATCTCAGGTCTCCGTTTCGTGTGCGTGACGGGCGTCGAATGGTTGTCAGAAGTCGAAGAGCTCGCCGAGCATGCTCTTGGTCTTGCTCTTCTTGTACGGCCGGCCGTACTTGTCGTACTTGACTTTCTTGTAGTCGTCGTCGTCCCAGTCGTCGGCGCGCTTGATGATGACCGTGGGCTGAGCGGTGGACATCGGCTGCGTGGCGGGGGCGGGTGCTCCAGCCGAACGCTCGATGATCTTGTCGAGTTCACCGCGGTCGAGCCACACTCCACGGCAGTCCGGGCAGTAGTCGATCTCGATCCCTTGGCGATCGGTCATCACCAACTTGTTGTCAGGGCAGGTGGGGCACTTCATGTCGTGTTCTCCTTCTGGTTGGTTGTTGTCGAACGATGCTCGTCTCGGGAGTTCCTCAGGCGTGAACAACCGAGTAGTCGAAGGTCACGTGGTTGATCGGTTGACGCCGGATCACGATCTTGCGCAGTTCTTCCAGCCACAGAACCGATGATGCGACGGCGATGCAGACCAACCATTGGGTTGCACTGATCGACGTGGTGTCGAACAGGTTCTGCACGAAACCGACGTGGGTGACGGCGACTTGAAGTGCGATGACCGAGGTGAGAGCCATCCACAGTTGGTGATTGGAGAACGTGTACCGGCCGAACACGCTGTGACGGTCGCTGCGCACGTTCAGGATGTTGAAGAATTGGAACAGCACGAACGTGTTGAACGCCATCGTTCCGGCGACGGTGGCAACCCCGGCCTCGGCCTCTGCTCCGGGAGCCCACTGCAGAACCGCCAGGGTTCCGAGGGCCATGATCGTCGACGAGAACACCACCGCCCCCCAGCGTGAGCGGGTGAGTATCCGTTCGCCGACCGGGCGCGGACGTCGTCGCATGATGTCGGCATCGGATGAGTCGAGGCCGAGAGCCATGGCCGGCGGGCCGTCCATGATGATGTTCACCCAGAGGATCGCGATGGCGGCGAAGGGCTTGCCGTTGGCGATTCCGAGAAGGGATGCGGCGAGGAACAGCAGGGCGAAACCCAGCGTGGTGCTGAGTTGGAAACGAACGAACTTCACGATGTTGTCGTAGATGGTGCGTCCTCGCTTCACCGCCCCCACGATCGTGGCGAAGTTGTCGTCGGTGAGCACCATGGTGGCGGCCTCTTTGGTGACTTCGGTGCCGGTGATTCCCATGGCGACGCCCATGTCGGCCTTCTTCAGAGCCGGGGCGTCGTTCACCCCGTCGCCGGTCATGGCGACGATGTTTCCCTTCCGCTGCAGAGCCGCAACCAATCGAATCTTGTGTTCGGGAGCCACGCGAGCGAACACCGAGATCTCGTCGATCCGGGCGTCGAGTTCCTCGTCGGACATGCGGTCCAGATCGGCTCCGGTGACTGCCACCACCTCGCCTTCTCCCAGACCGAGTTCTTCTCCGATGGCCCGCGCGGTCACCGCATGATCGCCGGTGATCATCTTCACCGAGATTCCCGCCGACCGGGCCTCGGCGATTGCGGTCTTGGCCTCGGGTCGTGGTGGGTCGACGATCCCGACCAGCGCGAGCAAAGTGAGACCGTCCATGAGATTGGCCGGGTCGGATCCGGCGGCGACGAACTCGTCCCATGCTTCGATGGAGATGGAGCGTTGGGCCACGGCCAGAACCCGCATGCCGTCGGCCGCCAGTCGATCGTTGTGACCGAGCAGGAGGGAAGTCTGCTCGGCGACGTGGAGGGCACCACCATCGGGTCCGATGACGAGGCTGGAACGTCCGATGACGACGTCGGGCGCGCCTTTCACGAACATTCTGACCTCGCGCACGCCGTCGGAGCCGGCGAACGGATGGAAGGTCGCCATGAGCTTGGTGGTCGAGTCGAAAGGAACCTCGGCCACCCGGGGGTACTGCTTGCGCACGATCGTGTGGTCGATGCCTCCCTTGCCGGCCAGCACCACCAGAGCACCCTCGGTTGGATCGCCGACGAGGTTCCAGTCACTGTCGTCGTTGCGGATCACGGCGTCGTTGCAAAGGGTCATGGCCAAGAGGGCAGTGTCGATAGCCAGGGGCGTGTCGTCGGGATGAGGGATGATCTCGCCGACGGGGGAGTAGCCCTCGCCGCTCACCGCGTGGTCGCGGTCCTGAACAACGAGACTGCGGGCCGTCATCTCGTTGAGAGTCAGCGTTCCGGTCTTGTCGGAACAGATCACGTTGGTGCACCCGAGGGTCTCCACGCTCGCGAGCCGTTTCACGATGGCGTTCTTCTTGGCCATCTTGGCCACCCCGATGGCCAGAGTGACCGCGGTGACCGCCGGAAGTCCCTCGGGAATGGTGGCCACCGCGAGTGCCACGGCGAGATTCAGAAGTTCACCAACCTCGTTGCCGCGCACCAACCCGATGGCAAAGACCGCTGCCACGATGACCGCGGACAGTTTCGCCAGACTGTGCGCCAAACCCTCCAACTGTTTCTGAAGGGGTGTCTTCTCGGTTTCGGTGGCCCGCAGCAGACCTGCGATTCGTCCGATCTCGGTGTTCATGCCGGTCGAAGTGACGAGTATCTCCGCTCTTCCCCGAGTGACGGTCGTGTTCATGTACGCCATGCAGTGGCGGTCGCCGAGCGGCGCATCGTGCTTGTCCACTGTGTCGGTGTTCTTCGTCGACGGGTGACTCTCGCCGGTGAGAGCCGCTTCTTCGATCTCGAGGTTGGCCGCCAGCACGATTCGTCCATCGGCCGGAACTCGATCGCCGGCTTCCACCAACACCAGGTCGCCGGGAACGATGTCTTGGGTGGCGACGGAGCGAACTACTCCGCCTCTCCGAACCCGAGTGTTGGCCGTCAGCATCTTCTTGAGAGCCTCCAGCGATGCCTCGGCCCGATTCTCCTGGACGAATCCGATGATGGCGTTCAGGAACACGACGGTGAGCACGACGATCGGGGTCTTCAACTCTCCCGACACGGCGAAACTGACGATCGCGGCGCCGAGAAGAATCAGGATCAGCACATCGCGGAACTGGTTGGCGAAGCGGAGCCACGCCGGGTCTCTGTCGGCCTCGGCCAGCAGGTTCGGACCGTGCTCGGCGAGACGACTGGCGACCGTGGCGTCCGGGAGGCCCGAAACGACGTCGGATCCGAGGTTGCGGACGACCTCGTCGACCGAGGTTGAGTGCGCTGGTGCTGAGGGGGTCATCGTCAACATTGGATTCCTTCGGCTCTTGATTGACAGGGCCGAAGGTCTCTCCCTGGGTCCGGGCCGGGCCTTTCGGCCGTACTGACGACTCCGGATCGCTGTTTCCAGCGGGGATACTCCCCTTCGCTGTGGCAAGGATACGGATTTCTCGAGCCAAGGGTCAACATCGGCTGGTTTGATGTGGGCATGCATTCGTCACATTGGGAGGAGTCGGTCGCTGGGCTCAGGCGGGAGTTCCTGTTCCGGGACTTCGCGACCGCGTTCGCCTTCATGACCGCGGTGGCCGAGGTGGCCGAGAACCTCGATCACCATCCCGATTGGTCGAACTCGTGGAATCGCGTGACCATCAGCCTGATCAGCCACGATGTTGGTCGGGTCACCGACCGGGATCTACGGCTCGCCCGGGAGATCGATCGAGTCGTGAAGGGATTCGGCGGCTCGACCGAGGTCCATTAGGTTCGCTCTCCGTGAATGAAAAATTGCATCCGAACGTGGTCCGGGTCGTCGAGGCCGCCCGAGCTCTGGGTCTCGACATCGAACCTCGACGCTTCCCTGATGGCACGAAGACCGCTTCTGATGCGGCAGCTGCCATCGGTGTGGAGATCGGACAGATCGTGAAGAGTCTCATCTTCGCTGTCGACGGCGAAGTGGTGTTGGCGTACGTCAGTGGCGCGAATCAACTGGACGAGAAGAAACTGGCGTTGGCGGCAGGGGGAGCGACGTGTTCACGTGTCGATGCGGACGTGGTCCGGGAGGTCACGGGGTTTCCTATTGGTGGCGTGCCTCCCTTTGGTCACACAACTCAACTACGTGTGTTTGTTGATCCTGACTTGTTGCAGTACGACGAGGTGTGGGCTGCTGCGGGAACGTGGAATGACGTGTTCGGTGCGGCACCA
>Ga0172373_10002101_pt1 | contig 31118 bp, 27 predicted proteins | sample Lak10m_2_FD_114546 | JGI IMG/M metagenome (GOLD analysis project Ga0172373, IMG submission 114546) | Freshwater microbial communities from Kabuno Bay, South-Kivu, Congo - kab_092012_10m | ecosystem: Environmental > Aquatic > Freshwater > Lake | place: Democratic Republic of the Congo...
GAATTTTTTTATTTTTTATTTTTTGTTTTATTTTCATTTATTATATAAAAATATAAATTAAATATATATAAATTAAATATATATAAATTAAATATATATAAATTAAATATATATATTTTTATAAATTGCATTTTTATAAATTTTTTAATTCGTAAAAAAATATTAAACATATAATGATTGATTTGTCGCAATATATTTTAAAGTTAATCCTGAAATTTCACATAATTTTGAGTTTAAATTAATTAATCCAATTATCTCACAACAAATTTTTAATTCTTCAACAATATTATTTATTTTTAAAATACATTTAATAAATTCTCCACATGATATATTTTTTTCAATATAAATTGTTTGTAATAATTGTTTGCATTCATTTTCATTATGACAATTACACCAATTGATAATATATTGTATTAAATCAAAATGTATTTCTTCTTCCATATCTGAATTAATATTATTTTGTAAATCATGTTCTTTGTATTCATTATAATTGTTAAAAAAAAATGTGGCGTATTTTAATAATTCGTCATTATTTTCAATATTTGGTGAAACATCTCTTTTTTCAATTGGAATTGATATACTAGTAAAGCAACTCAACAATCCAGCAATTTCTTCTGAATAAAAAGTATGAAATAAATTATTAGAATCAAATAAAATATTACAAAAAAATAAACAATGAACTTCTCTCAAATTTGATGCAATTTCACCTCTTGATGTTAGATAATAATTGTTTGTTTCTATAATACTATTTTTTTCAATCATTCCATATTTTGTTAGTTGATTAAGAACAATGTCAATTTTATCTTTATAAAAATTTTCATATTTTTTTATGCTTGTTTCATTAAAAATTATTTGATTTTCAATGTTATGTTTTTGTAAATATAATTTAACATCATCATCAATAAATTTATTGCTTTCAAATATATTTTTTATTTTTTTTTCACACTCTTTTCTTTTTTTATTAACTAAACTATTTTTTCTGTCATTTAAATCAATGTATTCGCATATTGTATCTATTGAATTTCTATAGGGTAAATTATTTGCATAAACACTTAATTTTGATTGTAAATCATTATTAATTTGTTTATATTCATTTATATATCCAATTACATCATTTTTTGACATACTTTGTTCTACAAAATTAATTAAATTTGAAGAAGTTTTTATTAAATTTAATATTAAATTATAAGATATATTAAATTTTGAAACAAGTTTTTGTGGTATTCCTTTCATCATATTTTTTAAAGACAAACTATCAATGTTTTTAAATAAACTTGATAAATGAATGACGTGTCCTACAACATCAAGTCCTAATCTACCAGCTCTTCCTGCAGCTTGTGTATATTCATGACTGTATAATATTCTTGATATTTCTCCATTAAATTTATATATATCTGTAAATATAGTTGTTTTAACAGGAAGATTTATTCCAATACTCATAGTTTCTGTGCAAAATAATATTTTAATATAGCCTTTTGAAAACATGATTTCTGTCATTTCTCTTAAAATTGGAATCATTCCTGCATGATGCATACCAATTCCTTTTCTAAATAATTCAACAATTTTTAAATATTCTGGCAAATGTAAATATTCTTGATAATTTGATAATTTTCTTAAAATTTGCTCACATTCATAATCAACAGTATATGGCACTTTACTATCAAATTCTAATAAATTTGTATTTAATTCTTCAGCACATTTTTCCACTTGTTTTCTAGAAAAAACATAACATAATGCTGGTAACATTTCATTCTCAACTAAATATTCGCTTAATTTATTAATTACATGTCTGCGTTTAATTTGTATTTCATTTTTTTCAAATAATGTTAATGTTTTATGTATTTTTTGATAATTCATTTCATTAAATAAACCTTTTTCATCTTGAATAACTATTGGAACATTTGTACATTGTTTTATTTCTTGTTGCAATGTTTTATCTTTAATTATTTTATTTACAGCTGAAGTTGTTGCAATAAAAGAATAATGTATTAGTGGTACAGAACGTATGTTTTTTTTGCATAAATAAACTTCTTTCTCAACGGAACTATTCACAACGGAACTATTCACAACGGAACTATTTACAACGGAACTATTTACAACGGAACTATTCACAACGGAACTATTCAACGTATTTTCTATCCATTCAGCAAAATTTTCTGGTTGATCTAATGTAGCAGATAATCCAATAATTTGAATATGTGACGGAAGCATCATTATTGTTTGTTCCCAATTGGTTCCTCTTTTTTCATCATTTATAAAATGAATTTCATCAAATACTACACATCCTAATTCATTTTGAATATCAATTTCAAATGATGTATTTTTATTTTTATTAATTTGACTATTTATTTGATACAATTTATTCATTAATATTTCAAGGGTCATGATTAAAATATCAGCATTTGGATTGCACGATATATCACCTGTAATTAAACCAATTTGAATATTAGGAAATTTTCTTGTAAAATCAAAATATTTTTCATTTGACAATGCTTTTATAGGACAAGTATAAATTAATTTTTTACCAATACTATTAAAATATTGAATTGCAAATTCAGCAGGTAACGTTTTTCCAGTTCCAGTTGGTGCAGTGATTAAAGTATGATTACCAGTCAATATTGATTCAATAGCCCATTTTTGAAAACTATGTAATTGAAAATTGAATTGTTTGTAGTAATTTTGATATATTTCTTCTTTTTCAATTGGATATATTAAAGAGCATATTTTTACCATTTATTTTTATTTATACAAATTATAAATTTATATATTTTATAATAAAATGTTTTTAAATATATAAATTATGAATTATAATTTTGTCTTGGATATTTAATAAATTCAATTTGTAATATATTATCTAATAATTCATTCATTCTATTAATAAAATTTTGTACAGGTTTTGAGGCATATTCTCTTCCATGTTCTGTTAAAAAATATAACGCATCTAATAATTCAGTTATATTGTTTGATAAATTTTCATCAGGTTCTATGTGATTTATAACTTTTAAATTCCAAACTCCAAATGAATTAAAAATATAACTATATTGAATTTTTCTATTTTTAATTTTTATCGGTTTTAAAATGTCTTCTAAACTTGGATAAAATTTAGATACATGTGAATGACTATGCCATATAACTCTATTATAATAGTCATATTTACAATTTTGTTTATTAATATTTAATTTTAATGCTTTATGAATTTTTACAATGTATTTTGAAGTTTTATCAGTTTCAATAGTTCCGCATAATTCATGCCTAATATTACTATCAATTGCATTTTTTTATAAAATTTATAACTTCATTAAAATTATTAAATCTATTTTCTTCTTCTGTTATTCTGTTCGTTCTATCTTTACTTCTAGAACGACTTCTTCTTGTTATTCTGTCTGTTCTGTCTCTACTTCTAGAACGACTTCTTCTTGTTATTCTGTCTGTTCTGTCTCTACTTCTAGAACGACTTCTTCTTGTTATTCTGCCTGTTTTGTCTCTACTTCTACTCCTAAAACGACTTTTTCTTGTTGTTATTGAATTTATATTATTTTTTATTAACATATTATTAACATATATATATTTTATAAAAAAAGTAAATAATATAATAATGAATTCAAAAATTATAAAAACTATATTAGTTGGAATTTTTACAGGAATAATTGGCAGTTTTTTTTGGTGTAATAGGTTCATCAATATTATTGCCATCTTTATTATTTTTTAACATAATAAAAGATTTTGATACTGCAATTGGCACTATTTTGTTAACACTTTTACCTCCAACAACATTATTAGGTGTTTTTGAATATAGCAAAAGAAATCACATTGATTATGAAATTGGAATTATATTATTCATTACATATTTTTTTAGTTCTTATATTGGTGCTTATTTTAATCATTTTTTTCATAGAAAAGTATTACTTTATGGATGTGCTACACTTTATTTATTCATAACATTATTTTTTTATTATTATGCTTATAAATTAGATAACTAATTTAAAAAATAAAAAATAAATGTATAAATAATATAATGACAAAAACTAAAAAAATAGAACTAAAGGATGGAGTAAACAAAAACCAAATTATACCCAACGTAAAAAAATGCTTAAAAAATGTGGTAAAAAATGTTTTTTAGGAAAAAAAGGTAAATTTTCAATTTGTAAAAAAAATACTTGTAAAATAAGCCAACAAGGTATACAATCTGCTTACATTCGCGCAAGACAGGTTAATTATTCTAAAATAGCAAAAATTGCAAAAAAAATGCTTTCATAAAAATAAAATATATAAATGTTAAATTGTATTATATATTTTTATAACTCATATATTTTTATAATTTATATTTTTTAAATATAAAATTATATAAATTATAAAAAATAAATTAAAATGATAATTGCCAATAAATATGAAATAATACAAAATATAAATCGTGGAACATTTGGTGCTTTATATAAAGCTAAAAATATAAAAACAAATGAACTTGTCGCAATAAAAATAGAAAAAAAAATAATTATAAATACACTTAAATATGAAGCAAAAGTGTATACATTTTTAAAAAATATAAATGGATTTCCTAAACTAAAATGGTTTGGAACTGACAATAAATACAATTATTTAGTTATTGATTTATTGGGAAATTCATTGAAACAAATAAATTTAAAAAATAATTTTGAAATCATTTCTTTATTAGGAAATAAGATTATAAGAAAATTGATGATGCTTCATGAAAAAGGAATTATACATAGAGACATAAAACCTGATAATATATTATTAAATTTGGAAAATACATTTGATGATATATACTTGATTGATTTTACATTTTCGAAAAAATATATAAATAATTTTAATATTCACATACCTTTAAAAAAAATAAATAAATTAATTGGCTCTGTAAATTATGCGAGTTTAAATGTTCATGAATTTACTGAACCAAGTAGACGTGATGATTTGGAATCTGTCGTTTATACTTTAATTTATTTATATTATGGAAGATTAATTTGGGAAGAAATAATTGATGTAAATGAAATTTATAATTTAAAAAAAAATATTATAAATAATAAAAATGTATTAAATTGTTTTAAAAATATGATTATTTATATTAGGAAATTAGAATTTGATGAAAGACCAAATTATTATTATTTGATTGAATGTTTGTCATAATTTTATTTTTTTATAATACATATTATTTTAAAAATATATATATTTTAAAAATAATTTAAAGAAAATATAATTATTAATATATTATTGAAATGTCTTCATTACCATTAGAATTATCTTCATTGCCATTATTTGTAGGAGTTGTAAAGTGGTTCAATACTAAATCTGGTTATGGTTTTATTACTATTAATGATTCTTGTGATAAGAAGGGAACTGATGTATTTGTTTATCATAATTCATTAGTAGTGAGTAAAGAACAATATCGTTATTTAGTTCAAGGAGAATATGTACAATTTTTTTTATCTGAAATGACAGAAGGACCACATAAATATCAAGCAATTGATGTAAAAGGAATTAATTCAGGGGCATTAATGTGTGAAACTTTAAATGAAACTGGTAGACAAATTAGATCAATTAAACCAAGAAATAATGAAAACAGATCAGAACAATCAAAACAATCAAAACAATTAATAAAACAAGATGTTCCAAAAGAAAAAGATGATTGGAAAATTGTTTCAAATAAAAAAGAAACAAATCAACCAAGAGAAACAAATCAATCAAGACAAAGAAATCAACCAAGAGAAACGAATCAATCAAGACAAAGAAATCAACCAAAGAAAAAGAACTAATATTTAACTCTTTTTATTGTTTTATTCTTATTTTTTTTTATTCGTTTTGTTCCTGCTTTTTGATTTTGTTTGATACCATTTATATTCATATTTCTAAAATCAGCATTTAAGCTCATTAATTTATTTATTAATTCTTCTTTATTTATTGCTTTATCTGAATTTTCAAATAATGTATTTAACACAATATTTTTTATTTTTGCTAATACAGCATTATTAATATTATTTGAACTATTATTACTTATTAATTCAAATATTTCATTATAAATTGTTAAAAATCCCCATATATCAACATTTTTTAAATAAACTTGATTTATATAATTTATTTTATTAAATACATAATTATTTGTAAATTTAAATATTATATCAGAAATATATGTAACTAAATATGATGTTGATTTAATTTTTTTATTTCCAAATAATGGTGTATTTATTGTATTTAACATATCAATAAATAAGAGCATTAATTTTAAATGGTCTAATTTATTTTTATATTTTGAAACATATTTATTTAAATAATTTGCTGAAAAAATTTGAACATTGTTGTATGTCCATTTTGGTTTATTTTTAAAAAACTCATTAAAATAAGCATCAAATAAACTATCAAATAGTACAACTGATATTGGTGAATTGAATTGAACTCCTCTTCCGATTTTTCTTACTATTTCATTTAAATTAGTTGGATTTTCATACGAAAATGATATTCCCCAATCAATTATTTTTGTTTCAATTTCTTCATGTTTATTTTTAAGAGCTAAAACATTAGAATCTTTTAGATCAGCATGAAACACATTCAATTCATTCATTGGTATAATTCCATACTTCAATAATTTTATTAAAGAATTATTTAATTTTACCAAAGTATTTGAATTGTAATTTTGTTGTATAAATTTATTAATTTGACTACCACCAAATGGCATATTAATTATTTTTATTTTTGATAAATTATTATTTATATTTTCATTTTTTAATCCTTCTTTGATTAATCCACTACATTTAGAATTATAGTTAATTAAATCTTCATTAGTAAATTGTTTCGGATGACACATTTCAATGATATTTAGCATAAAATATTTTTCATAATTTGGTATTAATTTCAATTTATTTTTAAAATCATTTATTTTTTTATATTCACTATCAGCATCTTCATTCATCATTACTTTACTAATATTTATTCCATTTTGTTTTTCAATTACATTTGAATTAGGACAATTAAGTGATGGTAAAAATACACATCCATATCCTCCAGAACCAATTGCTTTTCCACCAGTAATATCATTTATCATTATATTATAATATATAGTTATAAAAGTATAATATTATTCATTATTTATCATAATAATAAGAAATTATTCCAATTCCTCCAACTATCAATATAGAATAAATTATATATTGTTTCCATTTATTAAAATCTTTTAATTTTAAACTTTTTTTTTTATAATTTTCATAATATTTTTCATAAAATTCATTTAAACTTATTTTTGGTTTTTCTAATTTTTCATTAATTTTATTATGTATAAAATGAACCCACTTAACAAAAGATTTTCTTGAATCTAAGTATGATGATATTGGATATAATTTTAATAATTTGTCGAAATCATTTCCTATTTCATTTACTGGTATAAATAAAGGCAAATTTTGTATAAATTCATAATATTTTTTTATAGTAACTTCATTAGGATTATTAGGATAATTTAATGCTAATGTTGAAATAAAAAACCAAAAATGCGGACCCCAAATTTCTGGATTTAAAACAGTCATTTAAATTTAAAGAATATAAAAACAATATAATTTTAACATATATTAAATCCTTTCCATGGAAAAAATAATTATATGTAAAAATTGCAATAAACCATATCATACATTAAAACAATGCAAATATCCTATTACAAGCTATGGGATAATATTATTTAGATTTTTTCAAAAAGAAATACAATATTTAATGATAAGAAGAAAAAATTCTTTTGGTTATATTGATTTTATTAAAGGTGAATATAATGAAAATAATTTGGAATATTTGCAAAGTTTAGTTGATGAAATGTCTTATGATGAAAAAAATATGATAATTAACACAGAAATTGATAATTTTAATTTATTGTGGAAAAAAATGTGGGATGATAAAATTAAAACAAATTTATTTAATTCTTCAAAACAAAAATTTTCAAATTTAAAAAAAAATGGAATTTTACAATTTTTAATTAATAACTCAAAAACAAATTGGTGTGAAACAGAATGGGAATTTCCAAAAGGAAGAAAAAATTATTTAGAAAAAGAAATTGAATGTGCATCAAGAGAATTTGAAGAAGAAACTGGAATAAATATTTCTAGAATAAATATTATAGAAAATATTTATCCTTTTGAAGAAATTTTTGTTGGAACAAACAATAAAACATATAAAAATAAATATTTTTTAGCTTATACAAACTTGAATCATTCAGAAAATGATTTGTTAAATTTTCAATTGTCTGAAGTAAGTAAAATTGAATGGAAAAATTTAAGTAATTGTATTTATTCCATAAGACCATATAGTTCTGAAAAAATAAATTTAATAAATAACATTCAAAGTATAATTAATGAGTATCAAATTATATAAATATTTTATTTTTTAATTAAAATTTTACAAATATTATTATAATAAATGAATTGCAAAATATTATAAAAAAATATTATTATTATAATAGAATATTATAATAATGAGTGATGATGAATATGAAATAAGTGATTATGAAATTGAAGAAGATGATTCTGATGATTATGAATCATCAGATGATGAAGAACAAGTATATAAAAAACCATTTGGATTAGGTTTAGAAATGAAAAAAAAACAAGAAGAACCTAAAAATGAAAAAAAAATGATTAAAAAAATATCTCCAAAATCACCAGATTTAAATTTTGATATAAATGATTTAAATGATATTTTAATTAAAAATAATTTGAAAGAATCACCTGATTTACCACCTAAAAAATTTTCACCAAAAACACCACCTAATTCACCACCTAAAAAATTTTCACCAAAAACACCACCGAATTCACCACCTAAAAAATTTTCACCAAAAACACCACCTAATTCACCACCTAAAAAATTTTCACCAAAAACACCACCTAATTCACCACCTAAAAAATTTTCACCAAAAACACCACCTAATTTACCACCTAAAAAATTTTCACCAAAAACACCGCCTAATTCACCACCTAAAAAAATTTCACCAATTCTACCCCCACCTAATTATTCACCAAATAAAAATATATCAAATACACCACCTAATCCACCACCCAATTTTTTTTTACCAAATACACAATATAATTTACCACCTAAAAAAAATTCACCAAAAACACCATCTGACTCTTTTAATTTTGATTCTGATGAATTAAAAAATTTTGAAATAAAAAGTAATTCATCATCTAAAGAAAAATCATCATCTAAAGAAAAATCATCTTCTAAAGAAAAATCATCTTCTAAAGAAAAATCATCTTCTAAAGAAAAATCATCTTCAACTTCTGAAGATTTCAATTTAGACGATTTGAAAAATATGAACGATTTATTGAGTTCTTCTAGTTCTAATTCTTCTAGTTCTAACTCTTCTAGTTCTAATTCTTCTAGTTCTAACTCTTCTAGTTCTAATTCTTCTAGTTCTAACTCTTCTAGTTCTAATTCTTCTCAAGAAAAATTATCATCATCAAATACATTAAATGAAAAATTCGATTTTTCTGAATTACAAAATCCTCCAATCATTAAAGTTGTTAAAAAAATGAATGTTGTTGATTTAGAAAGTGAAGATGATGGTGAAAATGAAAGTGAAGATGAGAGTGAAGATGAGAGTGAAGATGAAAGTGAAGATGAAAGTGAAGATGAAAGTGAAGATGAGAGTGAAGATGAGAGTGAAGATGAAAGTGAAGATGAGAGTGAAGATGATGGTGAAGATGAAAGTGAAGATGAAAGTGAAGATGAAAGTGAAGATGAAAGTGAAGATGAAAGTGAAGATGAAGATGAAAAAAATATTAAATATCGTAAAATAATAATTCCTGAAATAAATTCTTTAAAAGATGTAATTGGTAAAGAAGATGTTGAAAATGAAATATGTAAAATTGGTAATAAAAATAATAAAAAATGTGAAATAAATTCTAAAAAATTAGAAATTGAAAAAATTAATAATTCACAATTAAAAAATGAAAATTTGGATGATTATTCATTTTTATATCCTTCATTGGATGATCCTAATTTTTTGTTAAAAATTGCAAATAAAAAAGAATTTAATGATACTAAATATGATGGAAAATTAGGAAATGTAAAAGAATTGGCTGAAATGATGAATGAAGCTGAATTTGAATTATCTCCTCAACAAGCATTTGTTAGAAATTTTTTATCATTTCAAACTCCATATAATAGTTTGTTATTATTTCATGGTTTAGGTTCTGGAAAAACATGTACTGCTATTGGTGTATGTGAAGAAATGCGTGAATATTTGATACAAATGGGAATTAATAAAAAAATAATAATTGTAGCAAGTCCAAATGTACAAGATAATTTTAGATTGCAATTATTTGATGAAAGAAAATTAAAATTAATTGATGGAGTATGGAATATAACTGGTTGTGTGAGTAATAAATTAATAAAAGAAATAAATGTATCATCAACAAGAGGAGTTAGTAAAGAAACCATTGTTAAATCAATAAAAACATTAATAAACACTTATTATGATTTTTATGGATATACACAATTTTCCAATGAAATTGATAAGTATTTAGAAAATGAAAATTTAAATGATCCAGAAATTATAAAAAAACTACAAAGTAATTTTTCTGATTCTTTGATTGTTATTGATGAAGTTCATAACATAAGAATTGATAAAGATAGTAGTAATAAAAATATAGCAAAAAATTTAATGCTTTTAGTTTCAATTGTATCTGGAATTAGATTATTATTATTATCAGCAACTCCAATGTTCAATAATTATACTGAAATTGTATGGCTATTAAATTTAATGAATGCAAATGATAAAAGAGGAATTGTAAATGTTAGTGATATTTTTAACAAAAATGGAACATTCAAAACAAATAGCAATGGTGAAGAAATTGGTAAAGAATTATTTATAAGAAAAGCAACAGGATATGTATCATATGTTAGAGGTGAAAATCCATATTTATTTCCATATAGAGTTTATCCAAAAGAATTTAAACCAAGTAGAACATTTATGACAATTGATTCTTATCCAAAATATCAAATTAATGGAAAAAGAATTGATGATAAAAATAAAATAAATAAATTTAGTATATTTTTAAATCAAATTGGTAATTATCAAGAATTAGGATATAAGTATATCATAAATATTCTTCGCAATAAAAAATCAACACAAAAAAAAGGATTAAAAGGTGTTGAAACATTAGGATATACTGATTTGCAAATGCCAATAGAAGCTTTAAATATTGTTTATCCTCATAAAGATTTAAAATACTTAGTTAGTAATATAAAAGATATTGAATATAATAATGAATTAGAAAATGTTGAAGAAGTTGAAGAAATTGTTTTAGAAGAACAAGATGAAAATAAAGATATTGATCAAAATAATAAAAATTTAAAAAATAATATTGGAGGATATAAAAATTCTTTGGGGTTTGATTTTAATGATGATAGTAATGACAATTATTTACATAATAGTGGTGATAGTGATGATGATAATGATGATAATGATGATAATGATGATGTTAATGAAGAAAGTAAAACACAAAATATATATTCATTAGATCCAAAAGAAATAATTGGAAAAACAGGATTATCAAGAGTTATGAAATTTACAAATACATCTCAATTCAAAGGAAATTTTAGTTATAAAAGTGGTTATAAATCAATATTTCACAAAAATAACATAGGAAATTATAGTTCAAAAATACATAAAATATGTAATTATATTTATGATTCAAAAAATGATGTTGTTTCAGATGGAATAATATTAATTTATTCAAATTATATTGATGGAGGTGTTGTGCCAATGGCATTAGCTCTCGAAGAAATGGGATTTATGAGATTTGGCAGTAAAAACTCATCTTTATTTGAAAATCCACCAGTTCCAATTGTTGATGTTAGAACAATGAAACCTCCATTAAATAGAAAAGATTTTAAACCAGCAAAATATGTTATGATTACAGGTGATAAAAATTTATCAAAAGATAATGATTATGATATGAAAAATATAACAGATGATTCAAATATAAATGGTGAAAATATTAAAGTTGTGTTGATATCTCAAGCTGGGTCAGAAGGGTTGGATTTTAAAGGAATAAGACAAATACATGTAATGGAGCCTTGGTATAATATAAATAGAATAGAACAAATTATTGGTCGTGGGGTTCGTAATAAATCGCATAGATTACTTCCATTTGAAGAGAGAAATACAATGATTTTTTTACATGGAACAATTTTAAAAACAAATCCAGAAGAGGAGGCATTAGATTTGTATGTTTATCGATCAGCAGAAATTAAAGCAATGAAAATAGGTGCAATAACAAGATTATTAAAACAAACATCAGTTGATTGTTTACTTAATTATGAACAATCTTTGCTGACATATAAAAATTTAGTAGAAAGTGATGAAGCAAATAAAAATATAGAACAAAAATTATCTACAGGTCAAATAATACAAAATTTTAAAGTAGGAGATTTACCAGATAGTGTAACATGTGATTTTATGGATTGTGAGTATAGTTGCATTTCAAATGGTGAAGAAATAAAAAAATTAACGGATGAAAATATTGAAAATAATACTTACAATGAAACATTTATAAAATCTAATTCTGAAAAAATTATTAATAAAATTAAACAATTGATGAAAGAAAAATTTTTTTACAAAGAATTTGATTTTTTTAAAAGAATAAATTTTCCAAAAAAATATTCAATGCCAGAAATTGAATCCGCAATTACACAATTAATTCAAGATCCATCTGATTTTATAATTGATAAATATGGAAGAACTGGAAAATTAGTAAATATTGGTGAATATTATTTATTTCAACCTCAAGAAATTGATTTTAAAAATATTTCAATTTATGAAAGAAGTGTTCCAATAAATTTTAAACATGATGGTATAAAAATAAAGATTGAAAATAAAAACATGAAACCTGTAATTGATAATAGAATAAAATATGAAAGTGATGTTAATAATAATATTGGCATAAATGAACCAATTGTTAGATTAAAAAGAGTTGTTCGCGACATTGATGAAGAAAATAAAGATGATTTTGAATTTAAAGAAAATGAAAATGAAGAACCTGAATTTGAAGTTGAAGAACCTGAATTTGAAGTTGAAGAACCTGAAAATGAAGTTGAAGAACCTGAAAATGAAGATAAAATAATTAAATTAAAAAAAATAATACAAAATACTAAAACAAATAAATTAAAAAAAAATGATATGCTAAAAAAATATTATGAAATATTATGTAGATACATTGGAATAGGAACCCCAAATTTGTTTACGAAAAAAGATTTAGGTCATCAAGAAATATATAATTTTTTAATTAATTATGAAAATGTTATAAAAAATGTGAATTCAGTTGAAAAAAATGAAATAGTATTTGAATTATTAATTCAAAAAATATTTGATACATTAACTTTAAAAGAAAAAATGGAAGTATTGCAAGAAATAGAATATGAAGAAAATAGTGATGATGAATTATATAATAAATTTATTGATTTTTTAAAAAAATATATAAAAAGCAAACTTATAGAAGAAAATGGAATTGTAGGAATATTTTTCTCAATAGGAAAAAATCCATCAACTGATGTATATTATTATGTAAAAAATGATAAAATGTGGAATGTTGCAACTCCTGAAGATATAAAAATAATAAAAAAATCTGAATATTATAAATCATTAAATATTGCATTATATAGTTTAGAAAGATATATTGGATTTATCGGAATAAAAGGAAGAGGACAAAAGGATAAGTATTCATTTAAATTCAGAGATAATGTAATATCAAAAGGAAAAAATAAAATAAGTAAAGGATTTGAATGTGAACAATCTGAAAATAAAAATTTTTTATTGACTGAAATAATTTCTGAATATGTTGATGAAGATATAAGACGATATGCTGTTCATAATTTATGTATATTAGCAGAATTTATTTACAGATATTATGATAAAATAAATTATAAAGGAAAAAAATGGTTTGCAACAACTGAAATGGCAACAATTAATAATTTTGAAGAAAAAAGTAAATAAAAATAAATAATATATTTATTTTGTTAAAATATATTATTTTATTTATTTTTTATTTTTATGTTTATTTTTTTTATTTTTATGTTTATTTTTTTTATTTTTATATTTTTTTAATTTATTTTTTAATTTATTATTCTTTTGATTTATTATTTCTTTTTTCACCAAACATTAAATTTGATGGTATATATGGTTCGCCTTGTAGACTTTCGTATTCTCTTATTTTATTATTAATTTTATTAATATTTTCCATTGCTGAAGATGAGTTGGAAATTTTTTTTAATATATTTTCTTGAATATTTCTTTGATTAATTAACTTATTTATTTCACTATTTTTATTATTATATTTTTCAGCATCATTTTTATTATCAAAAAATACAACTGATAATCCTTTTTGAACATATTTATTTAAATCTTCAATTGTCATATTTTGTGTAATATATGTTTCACAAGAAGTATCAATGATTAAATTGTCGATTCCAATTTTATTTTTAAAAAAAAATGTAACATAATCAATTGTTTGTTGTGGAGGATTTTTACAATCTAGTATTCCAGTCATGAATGTTCCCGATAAAAAATTTATATATAATTCATTTTTATTTGAGTCATATTTCATTTCTCCAGCATAATATAATTGATCTATAGAATTATCATGTAACAAAGTTGGATCAACATTTCCATATTTATTTAGTTCATTAAAAATATTATCAAAATTATTTTTTAAATTTTTTAATATATGCGCATGTTTTGTTTCAATTTCTTGAATTGTTGATGAATGTTTACACCATAAATGCATTTTATTAATATCACAAATATTCAAAAGTTCATTTTTTTTTATTGTTTTTTCATTTAAATCTATGTTATATTCAGTTCCAATTACATATGTAAATACACCATTTCCAGAACCTTTAAATTCATCATTTTTAAACAATGTAATTAAAGAATTAATTTGATTTTTATCATCAATTATTTCTTTTATAATGTAAAATTTATCTCTAATTTTAAAGGTTGTGTTCGAATATCCAATCACATAAATTGATTCCATATCTAAACTAGATAAATTTATTCCAATTGAATTCATTTATATAAAATATTAATTATTTATTATAAATAATAAAAATACATAAAATATATTTTATTAACAAAAATATAAAATAAAAAATATAAAATATAAAATAAAAAATATAAAATAAAAAATATAAAATAAAAAATATAAAATAAAAAATATAAAATAAAAAATATAAAATAAAAAAAATAAAATAAAAAATATAAAATAAAAAATATAAAATAAAAAATATAAAATAAAAAATATAAAATATAAAATATAAAATAAAAAATAAAAAATATAAAATAAAAAATATAAAATAAAAAATAAAAAATATAAAAAATTGAAAAAAAATTAAAAAGATATTTATAAATATAAATATATAATAAATGAGTATTCGTAATCAAAAAGTAAAAAGAAGTAAACCACAAGAAATTAGAACTGTTTATAACACATGTCAATTGGTAAAAGAAATAATGTTACCAATAACCGCTGTAAATAAAGAATTAAATTCAACATTAGAAAGGACAATAACCAATATGATTTGTGGAAAATGTATTGTTGAAGGATATGTTAAGCCAAATTCAATACAAATTATAAATTATTCTTGTGCTAATTTAAAAGGATCAAATGCAATATTTCATGTTTTATTTAAATGTGATGTTTGCTTTCCTGTTGCTGGAATGAAATTAAGATGTATTGCAAAAAATATTACAAAAGCAGGTATAAGAGCTGAAAGTGCTGAAGATGATGGAAATCCAACACCATTTATATTATATGTTGCAAGAGATCATGCTTATGCAAATGAAATATTTAATTCTATAAAAGTAGGTCAAGAATTTGTTGCAAAAGTAATAGAGCAACGTTTTGAATTGAATGATAATTATATATCTATAATTGCACAAATTGATAGTTCATTTGAAAGGGAACAAAGAAGAGAAAGAGCCAGAGAAAATTTTAAACCAACAATCAATTTTTAAATTATTTAAATAATATATTTTTTATTTGATAAATATATATATTTATAAAATAAATAATATAAATATAATTTATTATAAAAATTATAAATTTAAAAATGTCTGATAATTATATGTTACTAAATCATATTCGCGATTCAATTGAATCCATGAATAAATCAAATCATATTGAAATACTTAAAATGTTAAAAAAACACAATAATGTTGTAATGAATTCAAATAAAAGTGGAATTAGAATAAATTTAAGTGAATTGAATGTTGATGTAATTAATGAATTATTAATTTATATCAAACATGTTCAAACTATGGAACAAAATTTAAATCTTGTTGAAAAAGAAAAAGAAAATTATAAAAATTCATTTTTTTCTTAAAATTTTACAAATGTAATATGTTATATATAATATATTATATATAATATAAAAAAATATGTATATAAAAATATTTATATACATAATATATTAATTATATAATGATTTCTTCATTACAAGAATTTATGTTATTTGGAGATAATTTATCAGTTGAATTATATAAAAATAAATTTTCAAATTATAGAATGCTTCATGTTAAAAAAGAAAATAAAGAAAATAAAGAAAATAAAGAAAATGAAGAACATTTGACAAATGAAGAATATTTAATGAATGAAGAATATTTAATAAATAAAGAAATTGAAAATAATATTAGTGATAATTCTAATATTATTGAAGAAAATATTAAAAAAAATAATTCGTACAGAATTTCTCAATTTGATGGATTATTTTGGTGTTTTTATGCAATAAAAAATGGATTGATGAACTATGAAATGAATATTTTAACAGATGGTTTTAAAATTGAAAAAGAAGAAAAATTTAAATACATTGAATTAATTAGAAATAATAAAGAAATTTTAAAAATTAATAAAATAAAAAGTATATCTTTTTTAGAAAATGAATTGGGAAATGAAAAAAAAATATCTTTAAAAACTTTTTTTGCTTTGTGTATTATTGAAAATATAAATATTTATTATGTTGATGGTAGAAAAATAAATTTTTATATGTGTGATGAAAATTTGCCAATTAATATTATTGTAAAAAAAAATAATAATTTAAATAATACAAATAATAAAAATAATGTAAATAATAATAAAAAAATAAAAGATATTTATTTTGTTGATTTAAATGTTTGTGAAACTAAAATATTAGAATATAAACAAAATTATTTAATATTAGAAACATTTGATGAAAAATTAAAATCAATTAGTTCTTATAAATTAAGTGAATTAATTGAAATGTGTAATAAATTAAATATAAATATATCTTCAATTGAAAAACCAAATAAAACAATTTTATATTCTTTAATATCTGAAAATTATTGATTATAAAAAATTGAATTAAAAATATGATATAATTATATATTATAATATTAATGAATACAGTAAAAAATACAAAAGAAAATATGGAAAATACAAAAGATACATCAACTAATATAGATCAAAATGATAATAATGCAAATGAAAATGATGCAAATGATATTGATAATGATGACAGTAATTATTATGATGAACAAAATGAAGACTTAGAAGATATGGAAGATGTAGAAGATATGGAAGAAGAAAATGATAATACTGAAACAAAAAAAGAATTAACAATATCAAAACGCCCAAAATTTACTAGAGTTACAGAGAAAAATAAAATTGACATAAACAGATATAAAGATTATAAATCAAGAGATAAAAAAAATCCCCAAGATCAATTATATTTAATATCTGAAAAAATATTAAGTTTGCAACCAATTCAAAATTCAGAATATGAAATGGAAGCCAAATTTGGAACAAGAGGAATAAAACAAATAAATAAAATTAATTATGATAATGTAATTAAAAAATTAAAATCAGTTGGTTTTAAATGTGAAAATGAAAGTGGTAATTACTCATTAAAAATTCAAGTTGAAGAAATTTCACAAGGTCAATTATATGTATCTGGAAATTTTGATTTATTCAGAGTTGAAATTAATGATATATTAAATATTCAAGAATATTGCAAACATAATGATATAAAATCAATTATAAGTAGATCTAATGGAAGTGTAAATGTTTTGCAAAAATATGGTGTTAAAGAAACTCAAAATTCAGAATTTAACATTGATAGTGCTGATTTTGATGATTTTAATTTTAGAGTTACTTTAAAAAGTGAACGAACTTATTCTAAAACAAGTCCAAAAATTATTGGATTATTTGATTCATGGAATAATAAAAAGAAAATTTTTAGATATATTAATCGTGTAACATACATAAATAAAGAAAATTTTCCTGCATTTAAAGTTGATATAAGTATTGTAAGATCATCAAATAAAAATCAATATAAAAAAATGATACCAACATTAAATATTTCAGATTCTAATGTATTTAATAATAATGAAACATATGAGATAGAAATTGAAGTAATAAATAGCATTGCAAAAAAAAACTACATAACATTTTTAAGTCAAGAAAATCAATATGTAATTGATAATAAAAAATTAGCAAATGATTTTCAAAAAGTTGTCAGAATTGTTTTATCTGGTTTACAAGAAACTGACTATCCAGTTAAATACAGTGAACAAAATGAGGTTATACAAAATTATATGAAAGTATTATTTGAAGAAGAATATAAATCAAAAGGAGAAAATTATGAACCAAAAAAATATATACAATCAAGTTCTTTTATAGGTCCAAGTTCTGTTGCATTACAAAGGCAAAATATTACTCCTTATAATTCAGAATATATAATTCCTAACATTACAAAACCTTATTCTTATTGTGTGACTGATAAAGCAGATGGTGAAAGACATTTACTTTATGTAAATTCAAACGGAAAAATTTATTTAATAAATACAAATATGAATGTAATATTTACTGGTGCAAAAACATTCAATGAAAATATTCATAATTCAATATTAGATGGTGAATTAATAACACATGATTCTCAGGGAAATTTTATAAATACTTATGCAGCTTTTGATTTATATTATGTTGGAGGAACTGATTATAGAATGCATCCTTTTATGTTTATTCCAACCGATAATGAAGAAATTAAAGAAAGTAAAAAAAGTAAAGATAAAAAAAAAATATATCGTTTAAATTTACTTCAAAAATTTATTGAAAAACTTAAACCTGTGCATGTAAATGCAATTCAAAGTGATTTTGATAAAAATTCAGAAAAAAAATATTTGAGTCCAATGCTTTTTATATCCAAAAAATTTTATCCAGCTTATTATGAAGGAAGTGAAAATAATAATTATAATATTTTTGAAAATTGTCGTAAAATATTGGAAGATGTTAGAGATAAAATTGTTTATAATTATGAAGTTGATGGTCTTATATTTACACCAACTAATTTTGGTGTTGGGAGTAATGAGAAAGATAAAGCTGGACCAAAAAAGAAAATAACATGGAATTATTCTTTTAAATGGAAACCATCAGAACCAACAGAAACATTTAATCATAGTTATAATACAATTGATTTCTTAGTAAAAACATTTAAATATGAAAATAATATGGATATAATAACACCAATATTTGAAAATGGAGTAAATATGTATGAAGCATCAAGTATGAAACAATTTAAAACTTTACATTTATGTGTTGGGTTTAATGCAAGAGATCATGGATATATAAACCCATGTCAAGATTTATTGATGGATAATTATCCTATTTTTAAAGATTCAGAAAATGAAAATGAAAGAGAATATGTGCCAAAACAATTCTTTCCAACAGATCCATATGATTTAAATGCAGGAATAGCTCATATTATGTTGAGAAAAGATGGAAATAATACTTATCAAATGTTTACTGAAGAAGGTGAAATATTTACGGATGATATGATAGTTGAATTTAAATATGATTCAAGTGATGATTCAAATAAAAAAACTTCTTGGAAATGGACACCTTTAAGAGTACGTTATGATAAAACTAATGAATATAAAACAACTGGAAAAAATTTCGGAAACAGTTATAACGTAGCAAATAATACATGGAATTCAATGCATTATCCAATAACTGAAAATATGATTACAACAGGACAAGATATACCAATTATGGATGTTTCAGATGATGTTTATTATAATGGTAATAATAATGAAAAATTAACGGAAGCAATGAGAGATTTTCATAATTTATATGTTAAAAAGAAATTAATATTAAGTGTTTCAAGATCAAAAGAAAATAGAAAAGGATATAATTTAATTGATTTTGCTTGTGGAAAGGGTGGTGATTTTCCAAAATGGATTTCTGCAAAGTTGTCATTTGTTTTGGGAATTGACATTTCAAAAGATAACATTGAAAATAGAATTAATGGTGCATGTGCTAGATTTTTAAATTTTAAAAAAACTGACAAAAATACACCATATGCTCTTTTTGTAAATGGAAATAGTTCATTGAATATACGTTCTGGTATAAATATGGCAACTGAAAAAGATAATAGAATAATTAAATCTGTATTTGCTGTTGGTCCAAATAGTGATGATTTAGAACCAGCAATAAAAAGACAATATGGCGTTGGTTTAAATGGATTTAATATATCGTCATGTCAATTTGCAATTCATTATATGTTTAAAAATAAAGATACATTTTATAATTTTATTCAAAATGTTGCTGAATGCACTCATTTGAATGGTCATTTTATAGCAACAACGTATGATGGAAATAAAGTTTTTAATTTATTAGATAAAATGAACATAAATGAACCTTATGAAAAATGGATAAATGGAAAAAAAATATGGTCTATACAAAAAAATTATGATAATAATGATTTTAAAAATAATGAAACATCATTAGGTTATGAAATATTAGTCTATCAAGATTCAATAAATAAGTTAATACCAGAATATTTAGTAAATTATGATTTCTTTGTAAAAACAATGGAAAAATATGGTTTTATATTAGTGAGAAATGAAGAATGTAAACAATATTATGGATTTAATAAATCAAGTGATACATTTGACAAATTATATTCATATTTTGAAAATGAAATTAATAGAAATTATAACTCAAGAAATTATTCTAATAAAGAAGTTGAAAAAGATTATGGAAAAGCATTAGATATGACAAATGAAGAAAAAGCAATTTCATTTTTAAATAGATACTATATATTTAAAAAAATAAACAATATTGATGCAAGTAGAATGACATATGCATTATTAAATGGTGTTTCTTATGAAGGAGAATTAAATGAAATTGAAAAACAAAGAGAGATTGATGTTATAACTGATATTGGAAAAACAATTGCAGCTGAGGAAAAACAACCAACACAAATACAAACACAAGAATTACCACAAACACAAATACAAACACAACAATTACCACAAACACAAATACAAACAAATGTTGAAGGAAATATTGAAGATAATGTTGTTGTAAAAAAAAGACGTGTTAAAGTTGTTAAAGAAAATGAAGAAGAACCTGAAAAAACAGTAACTGTCAAACGTAAAGTTGTTAAAGAAAATGAAGAAGAACCTGAAAAAACAGTAATTGTCAAACGTAAAGTAACAAAAAAAAATATTCAAAGTGAAGAAACTAAAGGAGGAAAACATACAAGAAAAAATTTAACAAAAAGAGTTACTGCTCCTCAAAAGAAATAATGAATTGTTTTAATAATTTATTTTTTAATTTTATAAAAATATATATTATTTTAAAAATATATATTTTTATTTTTTCTAGTATAAATTATATTACTATGAGTTTACAAAAAATGGTTGATAATTCAAGAAGTGATAAAAACACAGTTCATTCATATTTACCACTTTACCAAGAATTACTTGCTTCTAAAAAAGAAACTGCTAAGAATGTATTAGAAGTTGGAATATATCAAGGTGGAAGTATTAAATTATGGAGTGATTTTTTTACAAACGCATCTATTCATGGTTTAGATATTATAAATATTGACCAAATTTGGGAAGGTATAAAAAATAATCCAAAAATTATTTTACATACATCAATCAATGCATATGATGAAGATTTTTTTATTTCTACTTTTTTAAATAAAAATATAAAATTTGATTTTATGTTGGATGATGGGCCACATACTTTAGAAAGTATGAAATATTTTATAAAATTATATTCTCAAATAATGTCTGATGATGGAATATTAATAATTGAAGATGTTCAATCATGGGATTGGATTGATATACTTAAAGATGAAGTTCCAGAAGATTTAAAACAATTTATTAAAGTATATGATTTAAGACAAAATAAAAATCGTTATGATGATATTGTTTTTACAATTGATAAATCTAATAATTAAATTATTTATATATTATAAATGATTTCATCTTATAGATTGGGCGATTTAGTCATATTAGGTTTATCTGAAAATGAAGAAAATGAAATATTAGCAGAACATCCAAATTCATTTGGTAGTAGATATATTTTGGAAAAAAGATGCAGACCTAATTATAATAATATTAATTTAATTACAAAAATTGTGATAGATGAATTACAACAATATAATAAATTATTACCAAAAAATATTTCTGAAAGTACAGTGATACATTTAAGACTTGGTGATGTTGTTGCAGGGAATGAATGGCATGAAAAAATAAAAAGACCTTTGGAAGTAAATCATATCAAAACATTACTTCAAAATGATACTAATCCAAAATATGTGATTGGAAAATGTTTTTTTGCCAAACCCAGTTCAACAAATTACGAAGAATGTGTAAATTTATCAAATGAATATTTAAATAATGTGATGAATGAATTGCAAGCTGAACACTTCGATTCAGGAAATGCTGATGTAGATTTATGTTGTGCTATAAAATCAAAATTATTTGTTCAAGGAAGAGGATATTTTAGTAAATTGATTGTTGAAATAAGAAAAAAAATATTTTTAAATAATATTGAAACAATAACAATCACAAATTAAAATATATATTATTTTAAAAATATATATATTTTTTATTTAATTCCTAATTGTTTATAACTTTTTAAAACATTAATAACATCTTTATCAGTACATATTTTTGATAAATATGTGTCTGAACTTGATTTATTTTTATAAATATTATTTGGATTTTTATAAGCATTTGTAGAAATTGTATCGACATTTAATTTCAATATTCTTGAACTACTACTTACAGCCCCTTGCGTTGCAAATTGAGGATTATTTGGTTTGTAATACACTTGTGAACATCTTCTTGTATTATAATTTGTTAATGTTTCCTTACTTATAATTTCAAATTCCAAAATAATTTTATTATAAATATTTTCATCCAATAAAGATTTTATTGTATTAAAAAAATCAGCAATTGTTCCAGAATCATTTAATATTTGATAATATTCTTCAAGTGTTATATAAGAATTATTATATAATGAAATAGTTATTGCTTCTATAAATCCTAATATCAATCCTTGTTGGACTGTAAAATTTGGATTACATTGTGCTACATATTGATTATACACAGATAATGGTTCTCCAGGTTTAATATTTGTTAATAATTGATAAGCTAAATTTGGATTTTTAGCAATTATTTCAGCAACTGTTTCATTTATAGGTCCATTTAAAAAATTGAATTCTCTCTGTTTAAATGTTTGGCAACGATTATATAAATACATGTAAGTAGTTTGATAATAATTTTTTTTTACATTTGTGTTAGCACCTAAAACACGTGCTTTTGCTTTTCTTTGTTGATTGCAACACAATAATGGATTTGTTACATTTTGTTGAGGTTTTTCAGTTAAATTATTTATAGGAAACCAACTTGAAACCACTTTTTGCCCATCACAATTTATACAAACTTCTTGGTTATTCAATGATAAATTTTCTTTGAAAGATGTACTACCAGGATTATCAATTGTTTGTGAAATCATACCTAAACCACCAGATCCTCCACCAAGTGAATTTCCATATGAAGATTTTACATTTCTATTTAAATTATATTTAATTGAGTTTTCACTTAGATTTGAATCAATATTTAAATGATTGTTATTTGTTATTATTGATAAAGTTCCTTTTCTATAATGTTTTAATGGTCTAGGAAGACCTGAACCTGTTGGAAAAATATTTCCATAATCTTTATTTGTTAAAGGTTTAATATTTGTTGATGTGACACCAATTGGATTTTGATATGGTCCAGTTCCTTTCCATGTTTTATATCCTCCTTGTGGAAGACGATTATTCCAACTATTCATGCCTAATGGATAAAATGCAGATGACATTATAATAATATATTAGAAAAATATAATAATATATTATATATTATACACATATAATAATATTATATGCATAAAATAAATTATAAAATATATTATAATATTATATAAAATGTTACTATCAATATTAATAATTATATTAACATCAATTATTGTTTATAAATTTATAATTTTTATTGGCAAATTAATTGGTTTTAAAAATATTGAAGGAATGGAAAATCAAGAATATCAACCATATGATACAAATGACCCAAATAATTGTTTAATTTTAGCTCAACAAAATGCTGGAAATATTGAATATTTAAAAACTAGAATGAATGATGTAACCAATGTAAAGGGTGAAATAGATACTATGAGACAAGATATGCAAACAATGCAAGTTCAAATAGATAGTTTATTACAACAACAAAGTGACATGGCTGTTGAATTAAGTGGTGGAGAAGAACCTATTGCAGTTGATGGGTTAGATGATGGATTAGATGAAGAAAAAAATGAAGATACAGAAGAAATTGTTGAAGAAGAAGAAAATTTATAAAAAAATCAAAGACATTGAATATAAATAATTATTTTTATATTGTTTTATAATATATATTTTATTATATATAATTATTGTAAAATATAATGGGAGATAATATTTTTAAAGAAGTATTGACAGATGCAAAAGCAGCAAAAGAAAAATATTTTGGTCAAGATTATCCGTATTACAAATACATAAAAACACCAGATCAACTTGGTATGTCTTCAAAAGGTTCATTAAAAGTTTTGGGAAAAGATATTGATGGATTAATAGAATATGTGAATGTTTTAGTTACAGGAAAAAGCAAAGCATCAGCTACAGGAAAACCACTTGGAAATAAATTTTTTATTAAAACTGGAGCCAAATGTGTTGATAAAGATACTGGTGTAAAAACTGATAGATATGTTTACATAAATAATGTTCCTATGGGAAATATTCCATTTATATCTAGCGGAATGGGTGTAAATTTTTCAGAATTTAGAGGATTAATACCAGGAACAATAAGTAACTTAAATGCATTTAATCCTGCAGGATTATTTCAAGCTTTTTTAGAAGGTTCAACACCAAAATGTCAACAAATTACAATGGAAACTATTGATATTAATAATGAAAAATCAACAGAAACTCAATATGTTACACTTGTTGATATAAGAAATATGGATCCTTGCAGTTTTGGAGATAAAAAAAATCCTATAACAGGACAAAAATGCAAAGAAACGTTTTCTAATTTATTTGATGACATTGAAATTCAGAATGAATATCAAGAACAAGAACAAAAAGAACAAGAAGAACAATATAAAAAAGAACAACAAAGACAAGAACAATATAATAGATTAATGGAAAATTATAATTTTAAAATACCAGATGATCCAATTATACAAACATTTTTTGCAGCATTTGGAATATTTGGTATTTATTTATTTTACAAAATTTTATTAAAAAATAAAATGATTTCAAAAATATGAATATTATAAAAAATATATTGTGAAAAATAAATATATTGTGAAAAATAAATATATTGTAAAAAAATATTTATTATATATAATTGTAAATATATCATAAATATATATTATAAAATGATTAGTCAAGACGAAAATTATATTTTTAAATCCAAAAGAATATTTAATTTATCAATGAATTATAGTATAAAAAATATTTTATTTACATCAGGAAGTTTTTCCATAACTAAAGATCCTGAATCTTCAGAAAATAATTCTTATTTATTAAATTTTAGATTGTACAAAAACGTTGCATTAAATAAAAAAATTGTGATGAATAAAAAAAATAAATTTTATAATAAAAATCCTCATTTGAATGTTAATGTATCTTTAAATTATTTTGTCAAATTAAATTCTAATTTTACTATAATTAATGAAAATAAAATTTTAATACCATCATCAGTTAATGATATTATTTATAGTATTAATCGTTATAATAAATATATAATTGGAATTGAAGATATGAAAATATTTAATTTCAATGGAATTATAAAAATTATTGGAACATCTCAAAGTAATAATAGACAAGTTAAAGGAATTATTGGTGATTATAATTACAATGAAAATAAAATTGAAAATGTTAAATATATTAATGTTCTATTTAATAAACAAAAAGTAGAAAAAAATTGGGTTTATTTTAAAAATTTAAATAATGAATTAAAAATTATTTATAAATGGTTTCCTTTGCAAATATGTTCTATTCAAAAGAATATTTTAATTTTAACACGCCAATTAAAGATGCCATCTTTTTTTGAAAATGCAAGAGGTTCTACATGTGGAATTTATTTTAATAATGAAATTTGGTTTATATGTCATTTTAATGAAAATGGAAACTATTATCATTTTTTTGCAGTATTTGATGCATTCATGAATTTAAAAAAGTATTCAAATAAATTTAAATTTGAAGGTTGCAAAATTGAATTTTGCATTGGATTTGAAATAAAACAATTAAATTTTATAATTTGTTATAGTTTAAATGATAATATTTCTAAATTAGCATTATATGATATTTCCAGATTAGATGAATTAAATTGGGTTAAATTATTTGAATAAATTATGTCATACATGAAGGTAATAATGAAGATTGATATACTAATCCCATATTTCTAACTTCATGTCCACAATGATTAGAATTATATTTATTTTTACATTTATTTCTACATCCATTCCAACAATACCAAATAAAATAATTTCTATTAATATTACCATTTAACACATCATATTGGAAAAATTTTATTAGTATATCTATTGCTGTTAGACCATTTTTATTATGATTATTATATATATATTTTAATAATTTTTTTGCACCATTAAGTGTTATGATATATCCATGAGTGCAAAAACATGCATTTTGATGAATTCTAGGTAATATATTTGGATCGCCATCACTTTGATTTCCCATAAAAATTACATCATATTTTTTTGGTGTATTTTCATAAAACATTGGTGCTAATCTTTCCCAATCACTATGAAAATACACATCATCTTCAAAAATAGTACAAACATCAATTTTATTATCAATTATATATTTATATAATTTTATGTGAGAAAGCAAACATCCACGCTGACCTTTTCCCAAATAATTGATGAAAAAAATATTAAAATTTTCTGTCATTCTTTGTAACTCTTCTGGATCATGACCATTAACTGCTTCAAATATTTGCATATTTGTATACCCAGCATTTATTATATTTTCGGTAAAAAATTTTTTTCTTTCTGGTGATAATTTTGAAGAATGGATTACAAAAGCTGGTTTATTTAATATTGTTTGCCAATTCATTTATATAATTCAATATGATATTTTTTTAGTATAAATCATTGGATAAAAAATTGCTCCCCAACTTCTTTCTATATAATGACCTGCTTCAGGATTTGAACTGTTTATTAATGTATTCATTAATAATTCATATTTAATTTTTTTATGTTGTAATACATCTCTTTTATCTATTGAAAATATTCCAAGATAAGTATTCCATTTAGCTTTAATGTTACCAAAAAAATATTTGTACCATCTACCAAATGGTCTTAATTTGCATAATTGTAATTTTCTTTCAGGATTTAATGAAGAATTACTAATATCTGAAGCTTGCCATTCATCCAATTCAAAATTTTTAAATGTTTCAAATATATCATCTTGATGAGATCCTAAAAAAAATGCATTTTTATAATCACTTTTTATTATTGCTTCTAACAATATTTTTGCTTTTTCTTTTTTACAAGACATATTTATTGAACCTGGAAAAAAAATAATTATATTAGATAAATTATCATAATTATTTACAATATGATATAAATATGTATGATCATTTCTGCCAACATTTTCTAAATTAATTATTTCTAAAACATTATTTTTGCAAAAAGATGTATCAATTCCTTTGTTATAAACTATGTATTTAAATTGATTAAATGGATAATCATTAATCCATTCCAAATTTTCATTATATCTTGATACAATTATTTTAACATTATTATTTGTATTATTTTGCATTAATAATTTATATAAAATACATTTTTAAAAAAATATATTTTTAAATAAATATATTTTTAATTAATTTGTTTATACATTTTTAATGCTTTTTCTTTTTGTTCTGAATAATCAACAATTGGTTTAATATATTTAATATCTATTTTTTCAAAATTATATTTATTATCATATTTATCATCATTATATTTGTCCCAATTATGTATTATTTCATTTGGCACATTTTCCAATTCAGGAATCCATCTTTTTATATATTCACAATTTGGGTCATGATTTTGAGATTGTAAAAAAGGATTAAATATTCTAAAATATGGTTGTGAATCAGCACCAGTTCCAGCAGACCATTGCCATCCTCCATTATTATTTGATGGATCATAATCAACTAATTTCGTTGCAAAATATCTTTCACCTAATCTCCAATCTATTAACAATATTTTTGTTAAAAAACTTGAAACTATCATTCTTCCTCTGTTGTGCATCCAACCAATTGTATTTAATTGTCTCATAGATGCATCAACTATTGGAAATCCTGTCTTACCATCACACCATGCTTTAAATAATCTTGCACTATTATGCCATTTAATTTTATCATAATTCGGTTTTAAAGATGAAGAAGATTGTATAATTTCGGGGTAAAAATATGTAACTTGTGCATAAAAATCACGCCAATGCAATTGTCTAACAAAATCTTTATTGTGATGAAATATTTTATAAATTTCTCTTATGCTTAAACATCCAAATTTTATATAAGCACTTAATAAACTTGTGTTGTATGATATATTATTTCTTGTTTTTGAATAATGTTTTTGTGTTTTTAATGCATCTTTAAGAACTTTTATCGCTTCATTCCTACCACCTTTAATAATAACATTTGAATTATTTTTTGTAAATTTTCTTAAAGCTTCATCTAAATTAATTATATTTTTTAATCTCTTACTTGTATCTTTTGCTTTAAAATTATAATTTGCCAATGGAGATTCAACACGTTTTTTTGAAGCTTTGGAATAATAAGGTGTAAATTTTAAATATGAAGAACCACCACCTGCTAAAATTGTTCCAGGTTCATTTAAATAATAATCACATTCAACTAAAATTCCCAATTCTTTTTTTTCACATATTTGCATTATTTCAAAATCTCTATTGATAGCATAAGGTGTGTAATCTAAATTGAATCCTATTGCATTAATATTTAATTCATCAATTAAATAATTGATAATAGAATTATTACTACCATAAAAACAAATTAATTTACTGGATAATTGTTTATTTAAATCTTTTAAACTTTCAATCATGAATTGTATGCAATTATTAGATTTATATTTATTACTTGAGCCTATTTGTTCTGGGGTAAAAATAAAAATTGTATAAATATTTTCACATTCATCATGCATTAGTTTAAGACCTTTATTATCTTTAATACGAAAATCTCTTCTAAAAATAAATAATCCATTTTGATATTTTTTATTTTTTGTCATGTCAATTTACAATATATAGTTTTTATAAATATACATTTATAAAAAAATTATATTTGCAAAAATATTGAAATGTATTCATTAAAATTATTTTGAATAAATTTGTACTATTGTTTTGACAAACTGTAACACACGCATTGTAATTTTTTTTATAAATAAAACATCATATTCATTGAAATTATAATCATTTATTGGTAATGCAACACATTCAGACAAATGAGTATATTCATCATTTTTTTCAACCACAAATTCATAATTTTCTATTTTAAAAATTATTTTTAATAATTCCATATCATCCAATGTAAAATATTTTAACTTTGTTATTTGATTAGTTAATTTTAATTTATCTGTTTTTAATTTATATTCATATTTATAAAAATCATTAAGATAAATACTTGTCAAAATATCACAAAATAAATGATTTTGAGAATCAAACATATTTTTTATATTTTCTTCAAGCGAAATACTATATCTCAATTGTTCTTCTTTTGATTCTTGAATTATTTCTTCATTATTCATATTTATTACAATTATTAATTATTAATTGTTATGATTAATTTAATTAAAAATGAATCAATTTTTTTTAATTAAATATATATTTTTATAAATAATAAATGTTAAATATATAATGTGTTGGAATAAAGATGTGTCATTAAATACTTTTGTATTTAGTATTTTTGTTTTATTATTAATTATATATAATAATAAATATACTAAATATAAAATTGAAGAATTTTCAAAATTTTGGATATTAATGTTTTATTGTGTTGTTGCATCAATACAACTAATTGAATATTTTATTTGGATTAATATTGATAATCCATTTTATAACAAAATATTCACTATTTTGGCAATGTTTGTATTATTTTTACAACCAGTTGTGACAATTATGAGTATTACAACAATTAAAATAAAAAATATATTATTATTATCATATTTATCTATTTTTATTCCTTTTGCAATTTATACTTTGATGGATCATAAAAATATTTATTCATTTGTTTCTCAAAAAGGACATTTAAAATGGAATATTTTAAATAATGATAATTACAATTATATATATAATATTATTTGCTATTCTTGGATATTTTTCTTTTTATTTCCATTATTTTATCAAAAATACACAAATGGTTTCATTTTTGGTATATTAACTTTATTTTTTTCTGTATTTAATTATTTAAGTGATAAAACAGTTGGGTCTACGTGGTGTTGGATTGTTAATTTATTTGCGATTTATTATGCTTGCTATTTATTGTTTTATTTGCCATTTGTAAAAAAATAAAAATATAAATGCGTTAAAATATATATATTTTTTTCTTTTTATATATATTTAGAGAAATCTTTTGTAAAACTATTAAAAAATTTTGGAAGCCCAGCAAAGTGAAAAGTGGATTATTTTTTTTAACCCCCATTTGAAACTGAAAATTTAAGTTTGGACATTTTTAGCAAAATACTTACGCTTACCAACACAGTCTCAATTTTTAATATTAA
>Ga0172373_10002102_pt1 | contig 31112 bp, 25 predicted proteins | sample Lak10m_2_FD_114546 | JGI IMG/M metagenome (GOLD analysis project Ga0172373, IMG submission 114546) | Freshwater microbial communities from Kabuno Bay, South-Kivu, Congo - kab_092012_10m | ecosystem: Environmental > Aquatic > Freshwater > Lake | place: Democratic Republic of the Congo...
AGTACAAACCTAGGTTTGTACTCCAATATCAGCAGGTTTATAGGTCAAAATACCCGTTTTCTCCTTTATTTTTTAACTTTGAGGAGGTGGCTTGAGAAGACCTTAAAACACATATAGAGCCTTTATTAATTGCGGTGTCTATAATGTGGCTGATGGCCGGCCAGCTCACTACATGGGACAAACCCATGTGGGTTTGAAGATGATTGATTACGCTTTCAACCCGCTCGGGCAAATCGTAGAACTCGATGACCAGCGGCAAATCCATACTCAAATCCAGCAGACGGCTGGTGCGCATCTCGCCGTCCGGGCCAAAACCCATCATGCCTTGTAATACCGTGACGCCCGAGACTTGCTCTTCTTCGTGCAAAAACGTGATGACCTTGCTGAGCAGGTGTTCACCTTCCCGAAGATAAATCCGTGCTACCGTAACAGATTGAGTTGCCATAGCCAATTCCCAAATAATGTACCTAACCAAACCACCATCATGCCGACCAAGTTGGTCGTTGCCAGAATGCCCAGTATCTCCTGCACTTCCAATTGAAAATCGAACAATTTGAACGCAATCCACAGCGTTAATGATAGGCTCAGCACACCCAAAAGCAAAACGAGCGTAATGAGCCGCCGCTCCACCGTAATATTTAAGCGTTGGAATACGAACTCAGCCAAAGCGGCCAGCAAAAAAAACACTAAAATGCCCAGCAGCATCTCGATATAAGGCAAATCATCCAACCAACGATAAGCGTCGTTGGCAAAGATTTTTCGTCCCAGTATTAGCCCGAACCAAACCGCCACCAGGCAAAGTACGGTGCTCAAAAAAATATTCAATGCCGCTTTGCGTAGGCCGCCGTCATCAATGAGGTAAACAGTTTCCAGCGCAAATGTCGAAAACGTGGTATAGGCCCCGAGAAATCCGATGAGAATTGCTGCACGATATTCCACTACCGCCGTGAAGCGTTGCAGCATCAGCGCCGTCAGGAAACCCATGGCAAAACAACCGGAAACATTGACAACTAATGTGCCGTAGGGAAAGGCCCGGCCTAGCCACGCATAAACGCCATTCGCGACAAGAAAGCGCGCCACGGCACCCACAGAGCCACCCACAGCGATAGCAAGCAATTGATTCATGCCTTATACCTTTCACGGGTTAAATCCCGCACCCGGCCATCATGCCTGGCGAGCGCATAATGCGGAAATTGGCGATCGCTGCCAGCATGGACACAAATCACGGTAGTTGTCATTCCTTCGTCAAAGTTTGAATGTTTTTTACAAGTGGACGTCATGTCAACGATCCCAGGTAACGCACCAAAATAAACCACATTTTGTTGATTCATCGTATATTTTATTTATTGCGGATTATCCAACCGGGAACTGCTTTTCCGGCTGCGAAATGATAGTATTAAAATGATCTTTGGTTTACAAACTTTTTTGAACTTAGGAATAAGCATGAAACCAGTTCGGCGACTTGAGTTATCCAGCTCCCTTGCTGCAGGGCGTGTTGCGCGCGCCATCACCGGACGCTTGCATAAATTGTTTCATGCTCATCCCTTAATAACTCCCTATCCATCCGTGGACTTGCCACACCCTTGCCTCCCCTTTCCAATTGTTACTTATAAATGAAATTTATTGATAGCCCTGTTATTTTTTTAAAAATATCCCCAAGACTACCCTCCCTGCTTTTTTTAATCTGTGTCATCAGCTGCGGTTTGAGCTGCACGGCAAACGCTCAGGCCGTCGCTCAAGCCCGGCAGCAAAACGCAAGCCTTGAAGTCTCTAAAGACGCGCTACAGGCCAAAATTGACTCGATCAATACCCGGCAGGGATTTGATGAGCTTATAAAAGCCAAATTGCTTAAATTTTATCAATCCGCGCAAGATAATCTCGCCAATATCGAAACCTTTAAGGCGCGCACGACCGACTTTAAGCTTGCTATCAAGGAAGCGCCCGATAACACCAAAAAGCTACAGAAAGAGATTGAGCAAGCCCAAGCCAAACCGGCCAGGCAAAAGCCTGAAAATTTCTCGGCTATTGCTACCGAAGAACTGGATCAGCGGCTGATTATCGAAAAAGAGAAAATCAGCAGCCTGAATGAATCATTAAAAAAACTCGAAAATGAGCTGGCTTTGCAGCAAGCGCGCCCGCCACTGATCCGGCAGGAAACGGTAAACGCACAACAAGATATTGAAGCGACACAGAAAAAACTGGAAACACCGCCGCCCGCTTCCGAATCCAAATTGGAAACCGAAGCCTTGCAGATATACCTGAAAACCCTGTTGGACGCACGCACAGTAGAGTTAAAAATGCTGGATATTGAAGCCATCAGCAATCCCGCCCGCGTCGAATGGCTTAAAGCGCAGCATCGGTTGCTGGACCTGCAAAAGAATACGCTTGCCCCGGTTGTAACGGCAATAGAGGGAATTCTCACCGAACGCCGGCAACAGGTCGCACAAGACGTACAAGACGCGCTCAGCCAGGCTGAAAAAGACCTGGCCGGTAAACATGCCGTCATTCAGGCGATCACCAGGGAAAACATCCAATACAGCCGCGACCTACAAATCGTTACCGAGAAAATCGACAGCTATAACGAGCAAAAAACAAAAATTGATGCGCAAGCCGCCGATATTGAAGCCGATTTTAAAAACGCGGAAAAAAAAATCAGCCTGGCCGGCTTAAGTCCCGCATTAGGCAAGATTCTGCGCGAGCAACGCCGTAACCTGCTGACGCAAATCCAGCTTACCCTGGAATCAGAAACCGTACAGGATGAGACGGCATTAACCAGCCTCGAACAATTTAAGGTTGAAGACCATCTAAAAAAACTGGCCGACATTGATGCCGAATTGCGACAAATTATGGACACGCAAGTCGTGAATTCACAACTGCCCGAAGAGCAGCGCATGATGATTCAGGCGGAATTGCGCGTGTTGATGAACAACCAGAAAGACCTGCTGGACAAACTTTATCTCGCCGACACCACTTATTTGCGTGCGCTGGGGGATTTTGATTTTGCGAGACAGCAAATGAATACCCAGGCCAATAAATTCGCCGTCTATCTTGACCAGCGCCTGTTATGGGTGCGCAGTTCCGCGCCTATCGACCTGAATTTTATAGCCGAACTGTACCATTCAACACAATGGCTGTTATCACCGCTTAACTGGATGCGGGCCGTTAAGGATACCCTTAAAAGCATTGTTAAATGGCCGTTCCTGGCGTTTATCGCCTTAGCCAGTTTGGCAGGATTACTGCTGTGCAGACAGTGGCTGGTACTACAATTGACGGTGATCTCGAAACAGGTTGAGCGAATCTCTACCGATAATTTTTACCATACCCTGAAAGCGTTAGCCTATACCTTATTATTGATATTGCCGCTCCCGCTGTCTTGCTATGACGTGGGCTGGTTTTTAACCCACAACATGCAGGTGGACGCCACCAGCAAAGCCATAGGAAGCGGTTTGCAAAGCGCATCAATCCCGCTGTTTTTTTTGCAGTTTTTTTACCGCCTGTTTGCGCCATCAGGCATAGCGTGCAAGCATTTTCAATGGCAACAAAGCTCGACCAGCCTGTTACGCAGGCAGATAGCCTGGCTGCGCTTTGTTGCCGTGCCTGCAGTGTTTATTATCAACAGCACGGGCATATCGAAAGTATCCGCGCATAGCGATAGCCTGGGCCGCCTGGCGTTGATTATCAGCATGGCGGCAATGACCGTCTTTTTGCGTCACATCCTTAATCCTCGTAGCGGCCTGTTGCAGCGCCTGGTCGATGCCAATCCCGACGGCTGGCTGGCCCGGCTTCGCTATGCCTGGTATCCGGCCGCCATTACCATGCCGTTAATTATCATTGGTTTTGCCGTCGCCGGTTATTACCTGAGCGCATTGGAACTGCAGCAAAAATTAATCATCACCTTGCGCCTTATTTTCCTGGCAATGCTTATCCATGCGCTGGTATTCCGTTGGTTGACACTCGTTAACCGGCAACTCGCCATCGCCAACGCCAGGCAAAAGCGTAAAGCCGCGGCGCTATCCGAAAAACAGCATGCCGTGATAGGCGGCGAGGATCCCGTCCTGCCTGTCGATGAACAACTCATCGACATTCCTAAAATCAATGCGCAAACGATCAATTTGCTGAATGTCTTCATAGGCCTCGGCTTGATTATCGGCTTCTCGGTAATATGGAAAAATATCCTTCCCGCCTTTTCTTTCCTGGAGCATATCGTCCTCTGGCAACACCAGGTTAATATCAACAGCCAGGAAAGCTATGAACCGGTCACGTTGACCAACCTGATGCTGGCCGGCCTGTACGTGTTCATCACCATCGTCTCGACACGAAATTTTTCAGGCATCATGGAATTATTAGTCTTCAGGCGCCTGGCGATAGAAGCGGGCGGGCGATATGCCGTCAATCAACTGGCAAGCTATATCTTATTCTCGATCGGTTTCATCTCCGTCGCCCATGAACTGGGCGGCAGTTGGTCACAGGTGCAATGGCTGGTGGCGGCGCTCAGTGTGGGCTTGGGCTTTGGCTTGCAGGAAATTTTCGCGAACCTGGTATCGGGCATTATCCTGCTGTTTGAGCGCCCGATACGGGTAGGCGACACGGTAACGATAGGCGATGTCACCGGAAAAGTCAGCCGCATCCAGATGCGTGCAACCACCATCATGGACTGGGATCAAAAAGAACTGATCGTGCCGAACAAAACCTTTATTACCAACCAGCTCGTCAACTGGACCTTAAGCGATGCGGTAACGCGCGTGGTCATTCCTGTCAGCATTGCCTACGGCGCCGATATTGAGCAGGCGCATCAAGTGATGCTGGACACCGTACAAACAACGCCGCTGGTACTTACTGAACCGGAACCTTGCGTATTGTTCGTCGGCTTCGGCGACAGCGCTTTGAGTTTTTCCGTGCGCGTCTATGTCAGCGAATTATCGCATCGCTTGCAGGTTGCGCATGATTTGCATGTGCGCTTATTGCAGGCATTGCGTGCAAACCATATAGAAATTCCTTTTCCGCAACGCGACGTCCATATCCGCTCAGCAGCGCACGCGCTTGAAGGCGGCAACAATCCTGCCATGCAAAAAATGTAATGTATTAAACCGGCGGCGCGGGCACACTTTCCTCATTTTATGTTTACGCCGTGCTGCGCGCGCCTTGACGTTTGGGAGTATAAGGCGCGCACGGCGCGCCCTACAGGGGAAAGACAAAACCTGTTTGGATGAGCACATTATTTGACATATCATTTTTACAACAGTACCTTAGACCGTTTATTTTTAATCTCTCATACACACTGGTTGCTCAAGAGCTGTAATGGAACAATTTCATAGAATAAGTCGCTTACCTCCCTACGTTTTTAACATCGTCAACGAGCTGAAAGCCAAGGCGCGCGCTGCGGGTGAAGACATTATCGATTTCGGCATGGGCAATCCCGACCAGCCTACCCCCAAGCATATCGTCGATAAAATGATAGAGGCGACGCAACGCGAAGATACGCATCGCTATTCGATGTCCAAAGGTATTCCGCGCCTTCGGAAAGCGATTTGTAACTGGTATAAAGCACGCTTTGATGTCGAATTGAATCCCGAAACCGAAGCCATTGTCACGATAGGCTCAAAAGAAGGCCTGGCGCACTTGGCGTTGGCAACCTTAGGTCCCGGCGACATCGTGCTGGTACCTAATCCCGCTTACCCGATACACCCTTACGGCGTCGTCATAGCCGGCGCCGATTTGCGCCATGTACCGCTGATTCCCGGCGTGGATTTCTTTGATGAGCTGCATAAAGCCATTATCGAAAGCTGGCCCAAACCCAAAATGCTGATTATTAATTTTCCGGGCAATCCGACCGCGCAATGCGTGGAACTGGCGTTTTTCGAAAAAATAATCGCCCTTGCCAAAGAACATAATATCTGGGTAGTCCACGACATCGCTTACGTTGACATTGTTTTCGACGGCTACAAGGCGCCATCGATACTGCAAATTGAAGGCGCTAAAGACATCGCGGTGGAATTTTTCTCGATGTCCAAAAGCTATAACATGCCGGGCTGGCGCGTAGGCTTCATGTGCGGTAACAAAGAGCTGGTGTCCGCACTGGCGCGCATCAAATCCTACCTGGATTACGGCACGTTTACGCCGATACAGATTGCTGCGATTGCCGCGCTCGAAGGCCCGCAGGAATGCGTGGCCGACATTGCCGATATGTACAGGAAGCGCCGCGATGTGTTGTGTGACGGCTTGACGGCGGCCGGATGGCCGGTTGAAAAACCTAAAGCGACGATGTTCGTCTGGGCCAAAATTCCCGAAGCCTACCAGTCTATGGGTTCCCTGGAATTCTCGAAAAAACTGCTGCTGGAAGCCAAGGTAGCGGTAGCACCAGGCATCGGTTTCGGCCAATACGGCGATGATCATGTGCGCTTCGGTTTAATTGAAAACGAGCACCGCACACGGCAGGCGATACGCGGCATCCGCAATATGATGAAGAAAGACCAGCTTGTGTAAATGCCTATCTATTCGCAAGTCCTGCCAGGTTTATTGCACTCAGGGGGTCACTGCCGGGAGCGCAAGCTTTGCTTGCACCGCGCAGGCAAAGCCTGCACTCCCGGTTTGAGCGGCAGTGACTCAGAAGGTAGAAAAACCTGACCGGATTTACCGCGTCGATAGTTTCATCAAGATAGAATCAAACCAATGACTAAAATCACCCGGTTATCGCAATTGGATTTAAACCAAACCTACAGCTATGCCGATTATTTGACGTGGCAATTTGATGAACGTGTCGAGTTGTTTAAAGGGAAACTTGCTTTTTTAGAAACGCCTAATGTCAGGCATCAAGCCATTTCAGCGCATCTTACGGGCATATTAGGTAATTTTTTCAAACGTAAAGCACCTGAGATATTCCACGCGCCTTTTGACGTTCGCTTATATGACCGTAAAAAATACGCATTGGCTGGCAAAGACATCCACACTGTCGTGCAACCTGATTTATGTGTGATTTGCAATTCTGGCATTTTGGATGAACAAGGCTGTAACGGCGCGCCCGACTGGATTATCGAGATTTTATCCAAAGGGAACTCGAAACGGGATATGCAGCTTAAATATGAGCTCTATCAAGAAAACAATGTGCAGGAATACTGGATTGTCTACCCCAATGACCAGGCGATTCATCAATTTGTCCTGGATGATAATGGACATTACCAACTCAAGCACATGTACACCGATGACGATATCGCCACGCCGTACTTATTCCCTGATTTGGCAATTGATTTAACTGAAATATTTGAAACCTGGCAAGAACAGTAAACCATCCGGAGAAACCCATGAAATTCAATCCCTGTATCGACCAGTGCACCTATGAAGGCAGTCATTGCGAAGGCTGCGGACGCTCACATACAGAAATAGCCGAAACCAAGAAACTGGTCATGTCGATTGTTGATTTTATACAAACGCAAGACTATGACAATGGCGAGGATTTTATCAATGCCGTCAGCAAGAGCGTGTTGAAGAAATTGCAGAAGGCTGCAAATGCCTGAGCATGGGCATCATCAACGCTGAGCTTGTACCTTATTACGCCTTATGAAATATAATGGCGGCTTTTGGCTGAACTGGAGTTTGCTTTGAAACCGATAAAAGTAGGTGTATTGGGACTGGGTACCGTCGGCGGCGGCACAGTCAATGTGTTGAAACGCAATGCGGCGGAAATCGCCCGCCGGGCCGGCAGGGAAATCGTTATCACCCGCGCATCGGCAAAAGATCTAAACAAGCAACGTATTTGCGATACGCAAGGCATTATTTTAAGCGCCGATCCGCTGGACATCATCAATGACCCGGAAATAGACATCGTCCTGGAACTGATAGGCGGCGCCGGCGCCGTCAAGGACATGGTATTGACGGCGCTAGCCAACGGTAAGCATGTCGTCACCGCAAACAAATCGCTGATTGCGCTGCACGGTAACGAGATTTTTGCCAAAGCCGGCGAAAAAGGCGTCATCGTTGCGTTTGAAGCCGCAGTCGCCGGCGGCATCCCGATTATTAAGGCGATACGCGAAGGCTTAAGCGGCAACCAGATCCAGTGGCTGGCCGGCATTATCAACGGCACCGGCAATTTCATCCTGACCGAAATGCGCGACAAAGGCCGCGATTTCGATGATGTCTTAGCCGAAGCGCAAGCCTTAGGTTATGCCGAAGCCGATCCGACTTTTGACGTGGAAGGCATCGATGCCGCGCATAAATTAACCATATTGGCGTCGATTGCGTTCGGTATCCCGCTGCAATTCGATAAAGTCTATACCGAAGGCATTACCCGCATCACGCGCACCGATGTCGAATATGCCGAACAACTGGGCTACCGCATCAAGCATTTAGGCATCGCGCGACAAACCCCGGAAGGCATTGAACTCAGGGTCCACCCGACCTTAATCCCGGAACGCAGGTTGATCGCCAATGTCAACGGCGTCATGAATGCCGTGCTCGTCAAAGGCGACGCCGTCGGTGCGACGCTGTATTACGGCGCCGGCGCCGGCGCGGAACCCACCGCATCCGCCGTAGTCGCCGACGTCATCGATGTCGTCAGGGCATTGACCAGCGACCCTGAAAACCGCGTGCCGCACCTGGCTTTCCAGGCGGACGCATTGGCCGACATCCCCGTGTTGTCATCGGAGCGCTTCAAGACGGCGTACTATTTGCGCCTGAACGCTGAAGACAAACCCGGCGTACTGGCCGATGTCACTCGCATCATGGCCGCCCACAACATCAGTATTGAAGCCATTATTCAAAAAGAACCGTCAAAAGGTGAAATAACCGTACCCATCATCATGCTGACGCAAATCACGCTCGAACAGGAAATGAATGCCGCGATTGCCGACATTGAAGCCTTGCCGACCGTAACCGGAACAATCAACCGTATCCGCATGGAAACTTTAGGATAAATCATGACCAGACATCAACGCTACACCGGCCTCATTGAATTTTACCGGGACCGATTGCCCGTCAGTGCCAACACGCGCTTGATCAGCCTCGGCGAAGGCAATACGCCGCTGATCCAGTTGCAGAACATCCCCAGGCTGATCGGCAAGGATGTCGATATTTACGTAAAATTTGAAGGCTTGAACCCGACCGGCTCGTTCAAAGACCGCGGCATGACGATGGCCGTCACTAAAGCCGTCGAAGCGGGCAGCCAGGCCATTATCTGCGCCTCGACAGGCAATACCTCCGCCGCCGCCGCGGCTTATGCGGTGCGCGCCGGCATCAAAGCCTTCGTGTTAATCCCTGAAGGCAAAATTGCGCTGGGCAAATTGGCGCAAACCTTGATGTACGATGCCAAAATCATCCAGATTAACGGCAATTTCGACAGAGGCATGGCGCTCGTTAAAGAAGTCGCCGAGCTCGCTCCGGTCACCATCGTCAATTCTATCAACCCGTTCAGGATCGAAGGCCAAAAAACCGCCGCATTTGAAATCGTTGACGAACTGGGCGACGCGCCGGACTACCACTGCCTGCCCGTCGGCAACGCCGGCAATATCACCGCGTACTGGAAAGGCTATAAAGAATATTCGACCGATACCGAAACACATAAAGCCGTCACCGGCAAACGCCCGGTCATGTGCGGTTACCAGGCCGCCGGCGCCGCGCCGTTTGTCGCCGGAAAAATGATCGATAACCCGGAGACCGTCGCGACCGCAATACGCATCGGCCACCCGCAATCCTGGGATTTGGCGTGGAATGTCCAAAAGGAATCCGGCGGCTGGTTCGATAAATTCACCGATGAACAGATCCTCGCCGCGCAAAAAATGCTGTCGCAATACGAAGGCGTGTTTTGCGAACCGGCCTCGGCAACGTCATTGGCCGGTGCGCTGCATGACATCAGCACCGGCAAAATCCCGGAAGGCAGCCGGATAGTCTGTACCCTGACCGGCAACGGCATCAAAGATCCTGATATTGCGATGCTGCAATGCAGCGACGCTAAGCCGGTAACCATCGATGCCAGCCTCGATGCGGTCAAGAAAGCGATTTTAGATAGCTTATAAGCTTTTACCCATTATTAGCGCATCAGTCAAAGGCGTTTTACCCAGACACGGGAACGGTTAAAAAGCCGCTCCCGCGATAACACAGGCACAATGCCGTTAAAACTAAAGAGCTCTCACCTGAGTCGTTTCAAAATAATCCATTATGAGCAATAAGAATACCGGATATGGCATTTTAAACGGTGACGCCGCGGGATTAGCCTGTAAAACGGTGCTGGTGCTGGGCATAGGACGGGGCGGCACATCAATGGCTGCGGGAACGCTGTCGAAACTCGGCGTTTACATGGGAGAGCAACTGTCTTCACGCTACCAGGATAGCGCGCTACTCGATTGCATTAACCGGAACGACAAAAAACAGGCAAAAAAAATAATCCGCGAGCGTAATGAGAAATACCCGGTCTGGGGCATAAAAAAACTGCAATTGTGGCGTTGGGACACTCTGTTCCGCGAACCGGTCTATGTCGTGATATTCCGGGACCTGTTTGCTACCGCAAACCGGCGCGTGACACTCTTCAATATCTCGTTATTGTCTGAGATGTTCAAGATTCTCGGCCTTAACTTTTTGCTGCTGGTATTTTTACGGCTGTCCAGGCGCCCGGTATTGATAGCCTCTTATGAAAAAGCCCTGCTCTATCCCGACGAGTTTGTAACAGGGCTTTCGTTATTTCTCGGCATCGATGACCCTGATAAACATACCGAGGCCGTGCGCTTCATCAACCCGTCTCCGGCGGAATACACCACCTCGCCGGTAAACTACAGGGCTATCAGGGAAAGCAGGGAGTACCTGGGCTATATCGACCGGGTCGAAGCCGGCAAAATAACAGGCTGGGCTTTGTCAAGGTCGGACCCGAATCCGGTAGTCCTGGAACTGCTGATTAACGGCGGCCTTAAGCAAACTGTCACAGCCGAACTGCCCCGCCCCGATGTCGCCGGCGAAGATGCGCGTTTCCACGAAAAATGCGGCTTCCAATTCATCTTGCCTGATGAGTTGTTAAATCACGGCGATCATATCGATGTCCGTTTTGCAGCTACGGCGGATAGCTTAATCAATTCGCCGCAAAAATTTGTATAAGCACTTAACATCCGTTCCATCGACGAACGGCTTGAAACTTTATATTTTGACTTCCTGAATCCACATGCGTACCACTCAATTCCCTCTCAACACCGTAAAAGAAACGCCCGCCGACGCTGAAATCGCTAGCCACCAACTGATGATACGCGCAGGGTTAATCCGCAAGCTCGCCGCCGGGCTCTACACTTGGCTACCGCTGGGCCTTAGGGTATTGCGTAAAGTTGAAAAGATCACGCGCGAAGAAATGGAAAAAGCAGGCGCGCTGGAAGTGTTAATGCCCGCGCTGCAACCCGCCGAACTGTGGCAGGAAACCGGGCGCTGGCAACATTACGGCCCGGAACTGGCTCGCTTGAAAGACCGCCATGACCGCGATTTTTGCCTGGGACCCACGCATGAAGAAATCATTACCGACTTGGCGCGCAACGAGCTGAAAAGCTACAAGCAATTACCGATCACTTATTACCAGGTACAAACCAAATTCCGCGATGAAATCCGGCCGCGTTTCGGCGTGATGCGTTGCCGCGAATTCATCATGAAAGATGCGTATTCCTTCCATTTGGACCAGGCATCACTACAGGAAACCTACGCTGTCATGTACCAAGCGTATACCAATATATTCAACCACCTGGGGCTAAATTTCCGCGCCGTTATCGCCGATTCCGGTTCAATCGGCGGTGCCGTATCGCATGAATTTCACGTATTGGCCGATTCCGGCGAAGATGCGATTGCGTTCTCAACCGGCAGCGATTACGCGGCTAATGTTGAAAGCGCAGCCGCTTTGGTCCCGGAACAGGCGCTTGCCGAACCTTGTGAAGCCTTTATCAAAGTCGCAACGCCGACGCAAAAAACCATCGATGAAATCAGTGAATTCCTGGATGTTCCGCCGCAAAAAACCCTTAAAACGCTGGCTGTCATGAAGAGGACGCTGAATGCCGCCGGTGAAGAAAGCGAGGAATTTTATGACCTGTTCTTGCGCGGCGACCACGAGCTGAATGAAATAAAAACCCGTAAACTGCTCGGCGAGTTCCGCTTTGCAAGCGACGATGAAATCGAGGCCCACCACGGTTGCCGCCCTGGGTTTATCGGACCCAGGCTCGACGCCGATCACGGCGTTATCTTCGATAATGCCGTCAAGTATTTAAGCGACTTTGTCTGCGGTGCGAACGAAGCCGGCTTTCATTTACGCGGCTGCAACTGGACGGCGGACAATAAAACCAGGGCCTTTTACGAAAAAGCCCTGGCTGCCGGCGCCTTCCACGACATCCGTAACGTCGTCGCAGGCGACCCCAGCCCGGACGGCAAAGGCGAAATCACGCTGGCGCGCGGCATTGAAGTCGGCCACATCTTCCAGCTCGGCAGCAAATACAGTGCGGCGATGAAGGCCGGCATCATCAATGAAGAAGGCAAAAACCAGGTCATGATCATGGGCTGCTACGGCATCGGCATCTCCCGCGTGGTTGCCGCCGCGATCGAGCAAAACCATGACGAGCGCGGCATCATCTGGCCGGACAAGCTCGCTCCGTTCCAGGTCGCGCTGTGCCCGATGAACATGCACAAGTCGGAGCGCCTCAAAACCGCCGCCGAACAACTGTACCGGGACTTGTTGGCGGCGGGTATCGATGTGCTGTTTGACGACCGCAAAGTCCGCGCCGGCTTCATGTTCTCGGACATGGAACTCATCGGCATCCCACACTGCATCATCCTAGGCGAACGCGGCCTTGATGTCGGTACCGTCGAATACAAGGCCAGGACCCGTAAAGACAATATCGAAATTGCCCTTGGCGATGTCATTAGCTTCTTAAAGGAAAAACTGGCTTGATGGGGATAATGGAACCCCAAATATTGGCAGCCATATCAACGCGGCGAGTTTTGTAACGAATTCAGCGTCTAGCAAAATGGAACGCTGATGGCTGAGTGGTTACACAGATGCTGAAAAAAGCTTACGCCTTAGTGCGGGTAATTTTCAAAACGATGGATAATTCTTTCAAGTGCCGCATGATCTTGGCGAGATGCACGCGATCTTTAACGGTCAACGTAATCAGGTCGACGCAAACCCGTTCATCCTGGTCGACGACATGGACGTTTTCAATATTTGAATCGGATTCGGAAATAGTCGATGCAACCGTCGCCAATGCGCCGCGTTGGTTCAGTATCTCCAACCTGAGCTCGGCGGGGAAATCGCCGACTATATCCTGGCTCCACTCGACATCCAGCCAACTTGTATGCTTGTTCCTGAGGACGGTGCGATTCCGGCACTCATGATGATGAACGACGATGCCTTTGCCGGGGTTGAAAAAACCGATGATGGCATCGCCAGGAATCGGCCGGCAGCACTTTGCCAGCGTCACGACCATGCCTTCCGTACCTTTTATGACCAGCGGCGTTTTCTGGACCTGCTCGGTGTTATTCAGCTTGATATTGGCGTTAATGTCATCCTGGGTGACCTGTTTCGCTACCAGGAAGGGCATTTTATTACCCAAGCCGATATTTTCAAGCAAGACGTCCAATGACGGCATATCCATGAGTTTAAGCAAGGCCTTAAGACGACCCTGGTCGAGATTATCCAACTGCACATTCATTAATTGCAGTTCTTTTTCCAGCAAGCGGCGGCCCAGGCTGATGGCTTCCTGCTGCTTGAAGTGTTTCAGGTAATTACGGATACTGGAGCGGGCTTTGGCCGTGATAACATGGTTCAGCCACAACGGGTTCGGCCTTGCCCAGACGGCGGTAATCACTTCCACCGTCATGCCGTTTTCCAGTTTGGTTTGCAGCGGCACAAGCTGTTTGTCAATCCTGGCCGATACACAGGCATTGCCGATGTCGGTATGCACTGCGTAAGCAAAATCGACAATCGTTGCGCCGCGCGGCAGTTTGATAATGCCGCCTTTGGGCGTGAATACAAAAACTTCCTGCGGAAACAAGTCAACTTTCAGGTTATCGATAAATTCCAGTGAATCGCCTGCCGATTTCTGGATTTCCAGCAGGTCCCGCAGCCATTCATTGGCCCGCGCCTTGAATTTTTCCGTCTTGTCGTCTTCCGATTTATAGAGCCAATGTGCGGCAATGCCGGATTCCGCCATGCGGTGCATATCGTGGGTCCTGATCTGTATCTCAAGATTCAGGCCATGCGGGCCGATCAGTATGGTATGTAATGACTGGTAGCCGTTAGCCTTGGGTAAGGCGATATAATCCTTGAACCGGCCGGGCACGGGCTTGTAGAGATTATGGACGATGCCTAATATCCGGTAGCAGGTATCGACATTGTCGCAGAAAATCCTGAAGGCATAGACGTCGAACACAGCGGCCAAGGATATTTTTTTGCTGTGCATCTTCTGGTAAATGCTCCAGAGGTGCTTCTGCCGCCCGGAAACCTGGCAGGACAAGCCCGCCTCCGCCAGGCGGTTTTTGATGGCGCTTTCAATAGTGCCGACGACTTCGCCGCGATTGCCGCGTTTCTTTTTAACGGCTTCTTTTAAAACAGCATAGCGCGTGGGATACATCGCTTCAAAACTGAGAGTTTCGAGCTTGTGTCGTATCGTATTCATGCCTAAGCGATTGGCAATCGGCGCATAAATATCCAGGGTTTCGCGGGCGATACGGCGCTTTTTTTCCGGCGGCATCACGCCTAATGTCTGCATATTGTGCAGGCGATCGGCGAGCTTGACCATGATGACCCGTAAATCCTTACCCATCGCCAGGAACATTTTCCGCACATTTTCCGCCTGGGCTTCGGCATGCGATTTACTGTCAATTTTGCTCAGTTTGGTGACGCCGTCGACAAGTTCGGCGACTTCCGTGCTGAATTTTTCCGCCAGTTCCTTTTTGCTGACAGCGGTGTCCTCGATGACATCATGCAGGATAGCCGCCATGATGCCGTTGGCATCCATGCGCATTTCCGCAAGGCTGATGGCAACGGCAATGGGATGGCAAATATAGGCTTCGCCGGTTTTACGAACCTGCCCGGCATGGGCGATCGCGCCAAACTCATAGGCGCGAACGCAATCATCGACCTGGCTTGACTCCAGGTAGCCGGACAAAGTTTCGCGCAAGCGCAGGACCAGCTTGTCCTGCGGGCGATCGAGCTCAACATTGGGCGGCGTGTGCAACATAACGTTAAAAATCAGAACATCGGCGTGTAATCATGCGTTTCGCCGGCGCGATGCAGCAGGTTGATGTTTTCTGTAGTCACATGCCCTGCCGCAATTTCACGCAAGGCAAGAACGGTGTCTTTGTCTTTACCGCGGGGCAGGAATTCGGTCGCCCCGTGGCTCAATTGACGCGCCCTGGTACTAGCCAATAACACCAGCTTGAAACGGTTTTCTACATGTTCTAAACAATCTTCTATGGTAACTCTAGCCATTGTGTAACCTACTTTTAATCCGATAATAAATAAAATGGCGGGCAGAAACGCATTGCCCGCCCTAGTCTTGATGCCAACAATTACTGTCTTGATTTTAAAACGGCGACCGCAGGCAATTCCTTGCCTTCAAGAAACTCAAGGAATGCCCCGCCGCCGGTAGACGTATAAGAGACATCGTCGTTAATGCCGTATTTGTCGATAGCCGCCAAGGTGTCGCCGCCGCCTGCAATCGAAAATGCGCTGCTTTCCGCAATCGCTTTAGCCAAGACTTGCGTACCGTGGCTGAACTGTTCGATTTCAAAAACCCCAACAGGGCCGTTCCAGACGATAGTGCCGGCCGATTTTAATAATTCGGCATATTGTTTTGCCGTTTCAGGCCCTATGTCCAATACCAGGTCATCTTCGGCAATATCCGCAACCAACTTGACGGTAGCGGCCGCCGTATCTGAAAATTCTTTCGCACAGACAACATCGACAGGTATCGGAATCTCTGAACCCGCTTGTTTGGCGGCAGCAATCAAGCGTTGCGCTTCTTCGACCAGGTCGGGTTCATACAGCGATTTGCCTACGGAAAAACCGGCTGCGGCAATAAAGGTGTTGGCAATGCCGCCGCCGACGATGAGCTGGTCGACTTTTTCCGACAGCGATTTCAACACCGTTAACTTGGTCGATACCTTGGAACCGCCGACAATGGCAACCAGTGGTTTAACAGGCGTCTCCAGCGCTTTACCCAAGGCGTCCAATTCGCTGGCCAATAACGGGCCGGCGCAAACGACCGGCGCGAATTTAGCCACACTGTGCGTAGAAGCCTGGGCCCGATGGGCGGTGCCGAAGGCATCCATGACAAAAATATCGCATAACGCGGCCATTTTTTGCCCTAATTCATCGCTATTGTTCTCTTCACCGACGTTAAAACGCACGTTTTCGCACAACACGACTTCGCCCGGCGCAACGTCAAGCCCGTTCAGCCAGTCTTTTTCCAGGCGAACCGGTTTGCCAAGCAGCTTAGCCAGGCGTTCGGCGACGGGTTTTAACGATGACGCTTCGTCGTACACGCCTTCCTCGGGACGGCCCAAATGCGATAACAAAATCACCGCAGCGCCTGCCGTCAAGGCTTTTTCAATAGTCGGCACACTGGCCTGGATACGAATATCACTGCTGACTTCGCCGTTTTTTACCGGCACATTCAGGTCTTGGCGAATTAACACGCGTTTACCGGCTAAATCCAGATCAACCATTTTTTGAATCGACATAGTTCTCTCTCTTTCAGTTGTGTGTATTTCAAGTGTTAGTTTATTGTTTCCATTTAATCGAGCAACCGATACTGGCTTGTTGCTGTTGTGGACCTTTGCCTGTTGCCGCTACCTGTTTCATCGCCTCAAATAACTCGCGCGGAGCCGCAGGCGCCGCTTCCTTACGGCTGGCGTCCAGGCGTCCCCGGTATTGCAGTTCAAAACCGGCATTAAAACCGAAAAAATCAGGCGTGCAAACCGCGCCATAGGCTTTTGCCGTTGCTTGTGATTCGTCGAGTAAATAGGGAAAACCATACTGATGCCGTTCTGCAGCCAGTTTCATGTTTTCGAAAGAATCGGCAGGATATTCAATCGTATCGTTGGACATAATGGCAACAGATTCGATACCGAACGGTTTCAGTTCTCGAACATCCCTGAGTATCCGCTCATGCACGGCCTGCACATAAGGGCAATGATTGCAGATGAACATCACCAACAAGCCTTTTTCACCCATGCATTGCGACAATGTCCAGCGTCGCCCGTCAACACCGGGCAAGTCAAAATCCGGCGCTTTTTTGCCGAAATCACAGATCGGCGTTTCCAGTAAAACCATGTGTGTTACCCCCTATGTATCAGCTATCGTTACGAAAAAGCAATCATGGTTTTTTCGTGCTTTTCGTGTCTTTAGTGGACAATTCTTTACTGCTTCAATCACCCGATTGTTGTTTTTTATGGCTGACATACCATTTCGCCAACATAAAAAATACGCCGGCCAATACGGCGAACAAAATGCCATGCTCAACGTCTTTGATGGTTTTAACCAGTTGGTCGGCAACAGCCCCGAAATGGTAGACCAGCCAGACGATGCTGGGTACACTGATTAAAGCCGCCAAGCCGTCGTAAAAGAAAAAAACCTCGAAAGGCAAATGTAATGTGCCCGCTGAAAAAAAAGTAGGCGCCCGCAACAACGGCATAAAGCGTGATACGAAAATGACTTTATTACCGTGTTGGTGCAGTTTTTCCTTGACTGCAGCCAGGCGTTCCGGGGATAGCAATCTATTAAATAACGGCTTCTTCGTCATTTCCCTGCCGTATTTCGCGCCTAGCCAAAAAATGGTGCTGTCGCCGATCAATACCCCCCCCATGCAGACGATAATCATCATCCAGACATTAACCATCCCGTAATAAGCCAACATGCCTGCGACAAATAACGTAATGTCTTCAGGAATCGGCAAACCCAGGCCACAGGCAAGTAAAATCACGAATACCAATAGATAAGGCATGGTCCCACCAAAATTGAGTACGAAACCTAACAAATCCTCCACTGCTTAACCCCTCTTTTAAAAATATAGTGTTACCGGCATATCCGATATTAGGCATTGCCGCTTTATAGTTCATGTTGCGCACGCGGGACGGGGTAACATACCCTGTCCGGCATCCGGTCTTCCAGACCCCTGGCAACCCGGTTAATTGCTGACCACCAAGCATTATAACAATGTTTGCTTTGTACACCTGCGCATTTGCAACACGGGCTTTTTAAAGGGCTACCAACATATGGCGGGACAGTTTAATAAGGTTAAGCCGTTCGTGGTAAGCTTGTCGAACCATGAACGGCTTAACCGTCCACCCTTCGACAAGCTCAGGGCGAACGGTTAAGCCTTGCTGCTTGTCCCGCCTTAAGTTGGTAGCCTTTTAAAACAATCCCGCCACATCCTCGTCAGTCAAGAACAGGCGGCCACCACCCGGTATGCCGGGTTCGAGATGAACGATCCTCCCTTGATCATCAAAATAGACCGTAATCAGGGAGGCATCGCGGCATTGTTCCAATTCCTGCTTTTCCAGATGAAAAAACGAGCATAACTGCGCATCATCAACTTTCCTGCCGGATGCGGCAAGAAACCGCCGCTTACGCCGGGCGCGAAAAAAAACCCAGCCCAACCAGAGCAGCGCCAGAATCAACAGGGTTGCAAGATAAATTTTTAACAATTGCAACAGGCTGCCGTAACCGCCAAACCAGCGCATTTCATCGGTCATTTTATAATTTCCCAGCAACCAACTGCCCAAGGTCAGCAATGGAACCAACAGGTAAATCCACATCAACCAGCACACTATCCAAACCAGCAAGGCGCCCAGGCGCTTTTGCAGGCTTTGCAACTGGGGATGATCGATAATATAGTCATTCATTTATTACGTAAGCCCCTGTCCAGCGTGATCCATACGGCCCGTTGCCCACGCTTTTTTCTTACCGCCTTGATGGAACCCGTGATCGTCGTACCTACATTCATAAGCCAATATGCAATCGGATACCATACCATCCAATAATAATAGCGCGCCGTCCCGCCGTTACGGTATTCATAGCGCGAATCTATCGCAAGGCTGACGCCGAACTGGATGAGACAGGTCAAACTCAGTAATGTGCTCGTCCAGCTTGGACTCAAATTATGCAATGATTCGTAATGAGAACCGGAAAGCAGCGCCGCGGCACCGGACAGCAAATGCAGTAAAATCAGGTAGGCCCATAGCGTACTGACCAGGCATTCCAGATACAAAACCCACATGCCGCGTGATGACCAGCGGAATAATGCACTGAAATAACGCAATAACACTTCAGCCCCGCCTTGCGCCCAGCGGACCCGCTGCCGCCAAAGCCCTTTCAGCGTTTCCGGCATCAGCACCCAGCACAAGGCGTTCGGTTCAAAATAAATCGACCAACCTGCCAGTTGCAGTTTCCAACTGATGTCGATGTCTTCGGTGACCATGTCGTTGCTCCAATAGCCTACATCGTGCAACGCGGATTTGCGGAAAGCGGCTATAACGCCGGAAACGGTAAAAACCCGCCCATAGGAACGTTGCGCGCGCTTGATCATACCGACAATAGCGGAAAACTCGCCGACCTGGATACGGCCTAATAAGGTCGAACGATTGCGGATGCGCGGATTGCCGGTCACCGCGCCAACCTTCGGGTTATTAAGGAAGTGCCGCACCATCCAGGTAACGGCCTCGGGAGCCAATAGCGCGTCACCGTCAATGCAGACCAGGAACTCGCTGTTCGCCAATAATGCAGCGGTGCGCAAACCCATCGCCTTGCCCTGGTTAGTATGCAGGTTGACCACGCGAAGCTGCCCGTACTGTTTTGCCAGCGCCTGCAATACGTCCAAGGTATTGTCCTTGCTGCCGTCATTGATAGCGATGATTTCGATGGCGGGATATTTCTGCAGCAACAGGATTTCGACGGTTTCGCGAATATTTTCAGCTTCGTTATAGCAGGGGATCAAAATGGAAACCGGCGGGTATTCCGCCAATTCCGGCAAATTTTCAGCAGCTTGCCCAGGGCCTCTTTCGAAACGAACATAAAAAATGACCGCGCCGAACATCCATATATAAGCCATGAACAACGGATAGTAATAAATAAAACTGTCAATTACCGCGCTAAACGGCTGCCATACCGGCATAACGGACAGCCATTGAACCTGGAACATCGTCATGTATTCCGGAATTGCATGGACAACGGCATTTAACGCCCCTATTGCCTCATGGGGCACATCCTCAAAGAATAACGTCATGGCGGTATCAAACATAAATCAAACCGGGGGCGATCAAGCTACGGTAAATCGGGAACTGAAAAATGTTGTTGTAAATCTTTCAGGCGCGGCTGGTCCTGGAAGACGTTGTCGGGATAATAACCGATATGCTTGACATGATGTTTTTTTAACAACGCCATTTGCTCGATAATTACCGGCATGGCAATTTTTTCCTGCGTTTTCCAGTTAACGGCCTGCAATTCAAACACTGTTTTTTTAAGGCCGTCAGGATAACGCGCAGCCTCATTAACCAACTGGGCCAGCCAATCCAAAGGGCGCTCCGCTTCTTCCATAAACGGCATCGCTTCAACAGCGACATAATCATAATGCGCCAGGAAAGACTCGAATGACTGTGCATACCATTCTTCGCTATACGGCTTCAATAACGGCAAGGCATAAAAATTCCGTGCTGTTTTGATTGCCGGCCGATAAATGCGCACCCGGCTCGCCAACTCATCGGTAAACTGGCTGATCAACTCGGTTTTATAGCGCGCCCAGTCCAAACGCATATCCCCAGTAGCATGCAGTTTTTCAAACTGGCCGGGCAGCCCCCATACCTCATGCGTAAAGACCAGCGCTTCAGGCGACGCATCTTCATAGTCGGATAAGATACCGTCATCATGAAACAGGATGCCGTCGAAATTACAATACTTGCCCATGTCTTCATAGATCTCGGCGACAAACTGCCGCGCTTCAGGTTGAAAAGGCGAAAGCCGGGTATAAATATGGCTGGCTTTTTGCGCCTTGCCATCGCGCCACTCCTGGACATACCAGGCATCCGGCAGCTTATTCCGATACGCCAAAACCGGCATCCAGGCATACACTTTCACACCGGCGACCCGTTTCAATTGCCAGGCCACACGATTAAACAAATCCAGCCTGACCGGCAGGTGACGGTTGGGAAAATACAAGGCTTCCGCATTACCGTCGCCGTCAGGGTCAGCATAAGCCTGCAGAAAAACGGTATTAATGCGCATGTCCTTGATACGCTGGACTACGCTATCCAGGTTACGCTCAGTCTGCCGGGCATCATTATCGTAAAGATAATCCATATCCAGGTGCGCGACGCGCAATGACCTGCCTGCCCGCAAGCCGGTAACAATATCGGCAAATTGCCCGGCATCGGGATTATCGACGATAATCAGGCGGCGCAAGGCTTTAATATCGGCCAAGGTGTTAAAGCCGTCTATCAAGCCCATCGTCATCGGCATGCCGGCCTCGACTGATGCTTCCAGCGAGATGCTGTTGTATTCCCCATAAGGCCACACCATGACCCTGGGCCTGGCGCCGGTATGCTGAAAAATGAACTCGGCGCTGCTTGTAAGGCGGGTACGAATACGCTCCCGATAATCGTCATCGCTTTCATAATGCGCTGTCGCCGGGTCATAGCGCCGCGTAACGGCAGCCGCTTGGGTATTTTGCTGGGGATTGGCAAGAATGCCTTGATGTAAATCATAGCTATGCGAGGCAATTTCGACCAGGCCGGACCGCCTCAGCTCGCGCACTTGCTCCCAAGTCAGCAGCGGCTGCTTCACGTCAGCGGGTTTGTTGCCGTCCATCCAGCTGCCTACCAGCGCGACAACGGCGGGATAATGGTATTTTTTCAGTAACGGGAAGACCTTGGTATAAAAACTCTGGTAACCATCGTCAAATGCCAGTAATACGGCTTTATCGGGCAAGGACGCCTTACCGTCCGCGGCATCAAAAACGGCTTGTACGCTGACGATGTAGTAGTTGTTTTTCTTTAACCAATGCAATTGCTCTTCGAAGCGATCTTCGCTGACATCGGTAGCATGGACGGGTGTTTGTTTACTACCTACAATATCGTGATAATTGATTACCAGAAAATGCGGTTCATTCTTCCCGTAAGCGATGTTGAAAAAACCGGGCGAACTCATCGCCATCAACAGTAAAATTTTTTTTATCATTTTTAATGCGATGAAATGACGCAGAAAAGAGGCACAACGATGGATAAATAAATGCCGGCTTTCGGTACAACGGCGATAGCAGAAAAACATGAACATCATCAAATAATCGAAAATTTATTTATTCTACCAAAATAAAGCGATTGACTTCGAAAACATCAACAGCCCCAAAAGATACTGCCGCCATCCGGCCGGTATGAAACATTCCGCAGTAAGAGCAATACTCGTGTAGGTTTTATACGAACCGCCCTTTACAATAGCCATTCTTTGTAAAATCTTCCTGTCGACTCATGACTAAAAGACACTTTGTTTTATTCGCTTTGCTCAGTGCCGTACTGGCCGCTATCGCCATCCCATTCATACCGGAAACCATACAAAAAGCCGGACTCATGCCGCCTGCAACGGTTTACCGGCACGCGGAGGAAACCAGCAGCGTAGAAAAGCCCTGCTCCAATGACCATCCCGACTGGCGGCAGGCCCAGGTGATTGACGGCGTGGCGATTGATGCCGCGCCATCCTGTGAACCCGACAACCCTTACGATATTGCCGTCGCGGTCAAAGGCGTCAATAACGTCTCAATGGCGACACTGATGCAGACCGACCTGGCGCAAGACGCCCTGACGATGACCGATGATGTCGATCATGACGGCGACCCTGATGTCATCCGCATCAAGCTGGAAGTCGCCGAACTTAATGGCTCCAGCCCGGACGGCGATTTCCTGATAAATACCTACGCTATCGCGCCCGGCATCCAACCCGGACTATGGGTATACGCGCCCAAATCGCGCGGCATGGCGCTGAAAAACTTTAACTCGGTAGTGGCCGCCCCACTGCTGCGCGCACCGTCGCCGACGATTCGCGTCGAACAGGGCGACAAAGTGTATATCACATTGGAAAACACCCATTATTTACCGCATACCATTCACCTGCATGGTGTCGACCACCCCTGGATGACCGGCGGCGGGCAAGATAACGACGGCGTCGAAGAGCATCCTGTTTTTCCGGGCAAGAGCCATACCTATGAAATCCAGCCGAGACACGCCGGCACCATGCTGTATCATTGCCATGTGCAAACCGCGCAGCATTTTATGATGGGTTTGAACGGCCTGTTCGTCGTCGAAGAAAACCAGCCGGATAACTGGGTGCAAACCTTTAATATCGGCGCGGGCCAAGTACGCCATCCCTCGGTTGCGGTAAAAAAAGCCTACACGCAGGAATACGACTTGTTTTACCAATCCATCGATAAAAAACTCGCGCACATCATCCAGGACGCCATCGACCCCAGGCTCATTGCCCAACGCATGAGCCGCGACTACAACATGACCGAATCCTTTGAAAATTACTTCCTGCTCAACGGGCATTCTTTCCCTTACACCTTACGGGACGCAATGCTTATCGTCGCAGACAATGAAAATGTTAAATTGCGTATCGCCAACGTCCAGCGTTCTTCGATAGCGCTGCATTTTCATGGACACAAAGCGACTATCACGGCCTATGACGGCGTCGAACAAGCCGGAGGCTTGCAGATAACCCGTGATGTTTTCGATATAGCGCCGGCGCAACGGCTAGACCTCTCGCTGAAGACCCAAAACAACGGCCTGGACAGCTACGGCCCCGGCCTATGGATGTTCCATGACCATGTCGCGACAGGCACCACCACAGATGGCATGGAACCCGGCGGCAATATGGCTATCCTCGCGTACAAAGATTTACTCGATGAGCAGGGCATGCCGAAAATGCACGATGAATTGCTTAACGAAGTGTTCAGCAAAGATTATTACGCGAAAAAACAGGCGCTCTGGGCGCAAGGCGACTTTGCGCATTTGCTCGGCGACGCCGGACGGATTGCGCCGGATTACCTGCGCATCATCGTATTCGGGCTGGCCTCGGGCCTGGCCGTCGGCCTCTTTGCCTCTATCGTCATTATCTACAAAAAGAAACGAGCGCTATGAACTTGCAAACAATAATAACGATAACCGCCCTGATGCTGGGCCTCATTGAACTTAGCTTTGCCGGCATGCATCACGAAGGCATGCTGATGGATGAACAAGGCATGATCATGAATGCCAATGCCGCCCTACTGCCGCGCGACTGCGAGAAAATATCGGAGAATGTCGATATAAGCATCCATGCCGGCCAAAAACACGCACTAAAATTCAACGGCAAGATGTTTGCTTTCGATACCCAGGAATGGAACGTCAAGCCCTGCGCCAAACTTAATATTACGTTTATCAACGATGACCAGATACGGCATCAGTTGATGATACACGGCCTGCCCGGCTATTTGTACCCGGAAGGCATGTTTCACCTGGAGCTATACGGGGCCGGGGAATTGCAGGCATCATTGATTATGCCGGGCCTAAAAAAAACCTACCTGGTGCATTGCGAACTGCCTCAACACATGGAAAAAGGCATGAAAGCGCAATTAAAAGTGGATGGCGGCGATGGCGATTTACCCAGCATTCCGGGCATCAGCGAAGCGGTTAGAACAGATAGTTATCCGGTAGATTGGTCAGGGGCGACCGTGGCTATCTTATTGCTTTGCGTTTTGGCGGGCGTTGCCGCGCCCTTTTTTATCATAAAACTCAAATAGCATGAGCATATGCTGGATGCCAGCTTAACTTGCGTAGCGTACCCATAGGATACGCTGTGCGCATCATGACACTCCGGAAGGTACGCATAGCGTACCCAACGCAGCTTATTTCCCGTATTTTTTACGGAATTTATCAACACGGCCGGCGGTGTCGACGACGCGTTGTTTGCCGGTATAAAAAGGATGGCATGAAGAGCAAACCTCTATCTGCAAATCCTTGGCTATTACAGAACCGGTCACAAATGAATTACCGCAACCGCAAGTTACGGTAATTTGTTTATAGTTAGGATGAATTTCTGGTTTCATATCATTCACATACCCACGAACGGGCCACATACTTATTGAAAAACCCGGTATAATACGGCCCTTAGCACAAAACCGCAACCTGAATTTGACTATGCGCATCATTACCCTGAACGCCAACGGCATTCGTTCCGCCGAACGCAAAGGTTTCTTCAACTGGATGCCACTGCAGGATGCTGACATTATCTGCATACAGGAAACCAAGGCACAAACGCACCAGCTGAATTTGGACTGCTATTACCCGAAAGACTATCACTGCTTTTATCATGATGCGGATAAAAAAGGCTATAGCGGCGTCGCGGTATATTGCAAGAAACAGCCCGATAACATCATCAACGGCATCGGTTGGCCGGATTTCGATGCCGAAGGCCGTTTTATCGAGGCCCAATTCGGCAACTTAAGCGTAATTTCACTGTATTTACCGTCCGGCTCGTCAAGCGAAGAACGCCAAGCCGTCAAATTCGATGTCATGGGCCGTTTCATGCCTTATCTACAAGAGCTCGCGCAAACCGGCCGCGACATTATTATTTGCGGCGACTGGAATATCGCCCACCAAGAAATCGACTTGAAAAACTGGCGGGGCAATCAAAAAAATTCAGGATTCCTGCCCGAAGAACGCGCATGGATGACGCAATTATTCGCTGATGGGCAATGGTTCGATGCGTTCCGTTTGATTAACCAGGAGACCGAACAATACACCTGGTGGTCGAACAGGGGGCAGGCCTGGGCTAAAAACGTAGGATGGCGCATCGATTATCAAATCATCAGCGCATCACTAAAAGATAAAGTGGCCGCAACAGCCATCTACAAGGATCAGCGTTTCTCCGACCATGCCCCGCTTATTTTGGATTATGACTTGTAAGCCGGCATGCTTTATAGCGACTTCGTTGATTTCTCTTGTGCATGCCACGGCGCGACTTTAAGCAAAAGCAGCATACCCGGAATAGCGACAATAAAGCAAAACAGGAAAAAGCTCTTCCATCCCAGCCATTCCACCAAATAGCCGGTAGCCGCGTTGGCAACAGTACGCGGCACCGCCGCCAGGCTGGTAAATAAGGCAAATTGTGTGGCGGTGTAAAGCGGATGGGTGGTATGCGCGATAAACGCAACGAAAGCCGCCGTACCCAGGCCAACTCCCAGCGCCTCAACGCCAATGACCGCCGCCAGCCCGAGCAGGTTATGGCCTATCGTCGTCAGCCTAGCAAAACCCAAAATTGCCGCCATCTGTACCGCACCAAAAATCCACAAAGCGCGGTTAATGCCAAGCTTGATCAGCCAAACCCCGCCGACTAAGCCGCCGAAAACACTAGGCCATAAACCGGCATTTTTAGCGACCAAGCCAATCTCCGTTTTACTGAATCCCATATCCAAATAGAAAGGCGTAGCAAGTGCGGTCGCCATACTATCGCCTAATTTGTAAAAAAAGATAAAAGCCAGCACCAGCAGCGCCGACCTTATGCCGTTGCGGCCGACAAATTCCTGGAACGGCTCAACTACGGCCGCCCTTAATGTTTTGGGCGCGCCATTTTTAAGCATGGGTTCACTGACCATAAGCGTCATCGCAATACCGGGCAGCATGAACAGCGCCGTGATAAAAAACACACTGCTCCACGGCATATGATCGGCCAAAATCAAGGACAGGGAACCCGGCACCAGTCCGGCAATTTTGTAGGCGTTGACATGTATGGCATTGCCTAAGCCCAGTTCATTATCAGGCAATAATTCCCGCCGGTAAGCATCCAGCACAATATCTTGCGAGGCGCTGAAAAATGCCGCGACAACAGCCAGGTAGGCGCAAGCCCACAAATCCAGCATAGGATGCAGCACCCCAAATGCCGGAAGCGTCAGCAATAATGCCGATTGGGTAATAAAAAGCCAGCCACGTCGCCGTCCCAATGGCGGCGCATAACGGTCAAACAGCGGCGACCAAAGAAATTTCCATGTAAACGGCAATTGAACCAGCGCGAATAAGCCTATCGCTTTCAAGTCCACGCCTTCAGAGCGTAGCCATGCCGGCACGAGACTGATCAGGATATACAGCGGTAAACCGGAACTGAAGCCTGTGAATACGCAGATGAGCATGCGCTTATTGAGCAGCGTCCGCCAGGTGTTCGTGTTATCTGTCATAGGTATTAAAAAACTCAAACGTTATTGAAACAAACAGTTCGATAAACTCTTTGTTGAACAGGCTTCGCCGCACAATAAAAAAGGCCGATAGCCGGTTTCCACCAACTATCGGCCTTTATGATACAGCCATGTCGCTTGAAAGGCCTTGCCTCACTCAAACCACGGACTGCTTAGGCAGCAGTATCAGCCGTTAACCAGGTAATGTGTAAAAATGCTCGCGGCATAACCTGCGGCAATCGCAGGCGTCCATTGCAAGTGGCTAAAGAACGTGTATTTATGGTTCGACTGCCCCATCAAGGCCACGCCTGCGGCAGAACCAACAGACAATAACGAACCACCCACACCTGCAGTTAAGGTCACCAACAGCCATTGATACAAATCCATATCCAGGCCCATATTCAACACGGCGAACATCACCGGGATGTTATCAACAATCGCTGAAATCAAACCCACCAGGATGTTAGCCGTCGTTGCGCCCAAGCCTTCGTACATCGCCCCGGATAATAATTCAAGGTAACCGATGTAACCCAGGCCGCCAACAGCAAACACGACGCCAAAGAAAAACAGCAAGGTGTCCCATTCGGCATGACGGACTTTATTGAAAATATCGAAACCGTCCTCACCTTCAACATAATATTTGGTTTTTATAAAATACCCGTAAATCATCAGCGCCGAAAGACCGACCATCATACCCATGAAAGGCGGCAAATGCAGGGCCTGTTTAAAGCTGACCGCCGTCGTAATGGTCAATAAAAACATTACGCAGATTTGAATCGCGCCGGGTTTTAATTGTACGGCAGCTTCATCGGATTCTTTTGGTTGTTCGTCAGGCACGGCAAAATACATGACCGCCGCAGGTACGCCGTAATTGACCGCCGATGGAATGAATAATTTGAAGAAGTCAAAAAACTCAGCGTATTCAGCCTGCCAAACCATTAAGGTAGTAATATCGCCAAACGGACAAAATGCACCGCCGGCATTGGCGGCAACCACCAGGTTAACAAAACCGATACTGACGAATTTGGGGTTATCGGCGCCTACCGCCATCACCACCGCGCCGACTAATAACGCCGCAGTCAGGTTGTCGGCGACTGACGACAAGAAAAACGTAATGACGCCGGTAATCAAAAACAGTTTACGATAGCCGAACTGCCTTCTTACCAGCCACGAGCGCAAGGCTTCGAATACGTTGCGCTCGGCCATCGAATTGATATAGGTCATCGCCACCAGCAGGAACAACATTAGCTCGGCATATTCCTTCAAGTCGTGCTCGAAAGCGGCATGCATATCCTCCATTGGCACGCCTTTTTGTGCAGCCAAAATAGCTGCATGCGCCCAGATAATGCCCGCCGCGAGAATAACCGGCTTGGATTTACGCAAATGCGTAAATTCTTCCGTCATGACAAAGCCGTAGGCAATCAGGAAAATCAGTACGGTATAAATGCCCCGCTCCGTTCCCGTCATGCCCAGGCTTTCAAAGGTCTCCGCCATTGCCATTTGCGGCACCAGCAGGACTAATAAAAACACCAATAAAAAACGCGCCACACTACCCCCTTTATTTCCTTAGATTATCAATAAATAAACAACAAAAAATTTAACTGTTAATGGTATCACCAAACTAATAAATTTTGTCATTTTATGACGCACAGTATATGATGGCGAATCATGATTTTCCGCCTGCAAGGCACTAAAACCCTTACTATGTACCAGTATAACGATACCGACCAAACCCTTGTTGATGAACGGGTAGCCCAGTTTAGACGGCAAACCGAACAATTTTTAAAGGGCGAGATTAACGACGATCAATTCCGCGCATTGCGCTTGAGAAACGGTCTTTATATCCAAACCCACGCCCCGATGCTGAGGGTAGCTGTCCCTTACGGCCTGCTCAGCTCCAGGCAACTCCGCAAGATAGCGCATATTGCCCGCAGCTACGATAAAAACTATTGCCATTTCACGACCCGGCAAAACATCCAATTTAACTGGCCCAAGCTCGAACAGGTGCCGGATATTCTTGCAGAACTGGCCGATGTACAGATGCACGCCATCCAGACCAGCGGCAACTGCATAAGGAACACGACCGCCGATCATCTGGCAGGCATCGGTGTCGATGAAATTGAAGACCCGCGCCCGTATTGCGAAATTATCCGGCAATGGTCGACGCTGCACCCTGAATTCGATTACCTGCCGCGCAAGTTCAAGATCGCCGTCAGCGGCGCGCTGCATGACCGTGCGGCAACACAGTTTCATGACATCGGCATCCATTTGGTTAAAAACGATGCCGGGGAAATCGGCTTCAAGATACTGGTCGGCGGCGGCTTAGGCCGCACACCGGTCATCGGGCAAGTCATCAAGCCTTACCTGGAAAAGAAACACCTGCTGTCTTACCTCGAAGCCATTTTACGGATATACAACCTATACGGACGCCGGGACAATAAATACAAGGCGCGTATTAAAATCCTGGTCAAGGAATCGGGCTTGGAAAATTTTACCGCCTTAGTCGAACAGGAATGGTTACTGACGAAAGATGCCCACGAACTCAGCGATGAGCGTATTGACGCCATCAAGTCGCAGTTCATCGCACCAGGCTACGACGCCGGCGCTGCACAAGACAGCAGCCTTGCGCAACAGCAACAGGAATATCCGGCATTTTCCACCTGGGTTAAACACAACACCTTAAGCCATAAAGTGCTAGGCTACCGAGCCGTATTCCTGTCGCTGAAAGCCCCCGATTCACCGCCCGGCGATATGTCTGATGCCCAGCTTGACGCCGTCGCCGACCTGGCCGAACAGTACAGTTTTGCTGAAGTGAGATCGACGCATCGGCAAAACCTGGTGTTTGCCGATGTAAAACAAGCCGATTTATTCCCGCTGTGGCAACAGCTGGATGCAATCAAGCTTGCTACGCCCAATATCGGCACCGTCACCGACATGATATGCTGTCCCGGCCTTGATTTTTGCTCGCTCGCCAATTCAGGCACTATCGGCGTCGCCAGGGAAATCAACGAGGCCCTCGATGATATGGATGACCTGCACGACATCGGTGACGTGAAAATCAATATGTCCGGCTGTATGAACGGTTGTGCGCACCAAAGCGTCGGGCATATCGGCATACTGGGCGTCGATAAAAAAGGCACGGAGTGGTATCAATTGACTTTGGGCGGTTCGTCCGAAAATGAAGCCGCTATCGGCGAACGACTGGGTCCTGCGATTGCCAAAGATGAAGTCACCCAGGCGGTCAAGACAATTCTCAACGTTTATGTCGAACAGCGCCTGGACGACGAATCCTTCCTGGATATGGTAAAACGGGTCGGCATCGATCCCTTCAAGGAGAAAGTTTATGCAAGTCATTAAAGATAAACAGATTATCAATGACAACTGGCGCTACGTCGCCGATGATGCCGAATTCAGCGATGGCGACATCAGCGTGTCGGCAGCCAGGTGGCAACAGGACAGGCAAGGACTGCTTGATCATAATGGGAAGCTCGGCATCAGAATCAGTCCGGCTGACTCACTTGCAAACATCGCTGATGACGTCGACAGGCTGCAACTTGTAGAGCTGGATTTTCCTGATTTCGCCGATGGCCGTTTATTTTCGCAGGCTTGGTTATTAAGAAACCGCTATCATTATCAAGGTGAAATCAGGGCCATAGGGCATTATATGCCGGACCAAGTGTTTTATTTATCGCGCGTCGGCGTCAATGCTTTTAAGCCTGAAAACACTGAAGACCTGAGTGTAGAACTTTCTTATTTGAATGATTTTACGGTTAATTACCAGAAATCGATTAATTAAAGTAGGCTCTTTATGGGTTTTAAGGTCTTTTGCTAAAATGACCGGATGGAAACCTCAATTATCACCATCAAACAACTGGTCAGTGAAGCCCAGTGTTACGCGACCATCCGCCAGTTACGTTGGGC
>Ga0172373_10002103_pt1 | contig 31111 bp, 20 predicted proteins | sample Lak10m_2_FD_114546 | JGI IMG/M metagenome (GOLD analysis project Ga0172373, IMG submission 114546) | Freshwater microbial communities from Kabuno Bay, South-Kivu, Congo - kab_092012_10m | ecosystem: Environmental > Aquatic > Freshwater > Lake | place: Democratic Republic of the Congo...
CATGTTACCGACCATCGAAGGAACCTCATGTCCTTCGGAAATCAGCATGGTGACGCTGGCGCCCTGGGGCTCGTAGTCCTGCCGGGCGATGTTGAGGATCTGCGCGCCAATGATCGCGTTCACGTCGCTCAGAATCTGGGTCAGGCGTTCCGCATTGTACATTTCATCGATATATTCGATGTAGCGCCGCTGCTGCTGTTCGGTCTTGGCGTAACAGATATCGTAAATGTTGAAGCTCAACGACTTGGTCAGGTTGTTGAACCCATGCAGTTGGATTTTTTCTAGATCCATCGTCTTAACGGTACCCCTTGAAAGGTTGCGGCTGCCGGGGGGGACAGCAGGCGGGAAACGGAAGAAATCGGCAAGAATCCGGGTGTGTGCTCAGGCGGGTTCGGCAATTTCGAAATCATGCGTGATTTCAGCCGTTTTGCCGATCATGATGGAGGCGGAACAGTATTTCTCGGCCGAGAGCTTGACAGCACGCTCGACGGCGGAAGGCGCCAAACCCTTGCCGGTGACGACGAAATGCAGGTGGATGCGCGTGAAGACCTTGGGATCGGTCTCGGCCCGCTCGGCCTCCAGCAGGGCTTCGCAGCCCCATATATCGTGCCGCCCCTTGCGCAGGATATGCACGACATCAAAGGAGGCGCAGCCGCCCATGCCGATGAGCAACATCTCCATCGGCCGCACGCCAAGGTTACGGCCGCCGGATTCCGGCGGCCCATCCATGACCACGGCATGGCCACTGCCGGATTCGCCCAGAAACAGGGCCTCTTCGACCCACTTTACACGCGCTTTCATGCCAAGCACACCTTCCAAAAAATAGCCGCGTAATTTAGCACAAGCGCATGAACAGGATGAGGATTTTTTACTGGGACGCGGCCGGGGAGAGGCAAAGGGGTTTCGCGGACAGGGCGGGAGGCTGTGCCGGATAGTCGCGGACAGGGAGGACCTCCCGGTGGGTGGGCCTGGAGCGCTTAGCCTGCGGGCAGCACAGCGGAATGCGGGTTACGCGACTTCGATCATCCCGGATTCCGCTTAGCTCCATCCGGGAGATTGAAGCAATGACCGGCCAGCGTCGGGAATTGCGCAAGCGGGGCAGGCCGCGGAAGCAGGACGGGCCGTCATCGGCCGACGCTGCGGGGCAGGGTGACTTGCCGTTGTGAATAATCTGACACTGGCCCCCCCTTTCTCCTCTTAGTGTAAATGGTACAGTGTCACCGTAATTCGACCTGTACTACGGCCGCCCCGTGGATCTGTTGAGCCTGATCGAGGTCGAGGAGCCGTCGGCAGCGCCCGACGGCGCACCGCTGCATTAACCCCGGAGGATAGACGATGAAACGTGTCACCCTGCTTCACCCGGTTAAGCCCGAAGACCTTGGCGATATCAGTATCGGAGACGAGATCCCGGAAGCGATTTATGCCCTGATCGCCGAGTACATCAATATCGGGCTTTCCGGCAAATCGTTCCGCTCGCCAGCGGCAACGTTTGCCTGTCTCTGGTCCGATGAGCTTGCTGTGCCACGACCGACGCCGACGGCTGTTCTGGTTGAGCTTGCCCTCGGTAACCCAGATGACCCGGCCACCGTGCAGTTCGACCTTGCCGACATGGTCGAGCATGCCGTCGGGCTATACCGCAAAGAGGGCGAGTCGGCGGAGATGAAGGACCCGGTCGGGCGGCGCACTCTTGCCGAGATTGCCGCCGGGCTGCATACCCTGGCGATCCGGTTGGAGGATGCACTCGAGGGGCGGCCAGTGGCCTGATCGCAGCGGGTGCTGTCTACCATCCGTCTACATGAAAAACCGGGCTCGTGCCCGGTTTTCGCGTTTCAGGAGGCAAGCTGCTGTTTTTGAAATGGTTCCCGGGACGGGACTCGAACCCGCATGACCGAAGTCGAGGGATTCTCAGTTCCTCGGCTAGAAAGGTGAGTTCATGGATATCGTAGGTCAGCCAACTATTCGTGGTTTTGGACGTAATCATATAACTCACTCTTCACTCAAATACGAACTGATATCTTCGTAAAATACACCATCCACATTAGTGAGACTAGTTCAAAAGAATGGAGTTAAATTAAGCTGCGATCGCCGCAATAAATCTACCAAGGAATATCCATCAATCAGTGAGATGCTAGGCTTGGATGGATGCACAGCTTCTCTAATCGCTGCTCTTGTGAAGCGACTCGTCGTTACAAATACGCCCTTCGCCATAGAATTTATGGCCCCACGAAAACCATTTATCTCAACGCTACCGACGGCATGCCGCCACCTTTTTGCCTGGAACTGTACAAGTGTGTTTGCAAAAAATATGTTTGCTTCACAAACATACGCATTTAGATCAATTCCGCCATCCTGAGACGCCGGAGTAACCTGGACATCCCTGAATCCATTAAGCTCAATCAACGATTTCAGCATCTCTTCGAATCGGTATGGATCTATGCTCAATAGCTGCGAGCGAGCTTGTTCGGTTTCGATCAAATCACATCCTAGATCCGTTGTTTTCAAGGACTCCGGCGGCGTGGTTTCTTCCATGATACTTTCTTCTTCGAATTTTGATTGCGGCATGATCGATTGGGTCAATGCCTTGGCCAAAGTTATGGGAACAATGGCTGGACTTGAATGAACTCGGAACTCGAATATTAATACTTTGCGCAAGTCTCTATTTTGGTCGACTTGATGCTCGTAATAATATCTAAGCAATTCAAGAAGCCCACGAAAAATGTATCGTTGTCTTCCAGCGTTTTCAAAGCAGAATATCGGAACTGGCTCGTTTAGCTGTTCACATATCCGCTTGTTTCCACCGGCAAGTGTTTGATTCCCGGACTTGCCTTGGCCGGTAAAGATAAGAACATCTCCTTCAATCCGATCATTGTAAGGATTCTCTCTCGCGACTCGAGCTTCGCAGTCAAGGTGTGTCATGATCGCGATATGATTCAGGTTACGTCCCCCATCCACGGAAGGTCGAATACCCCCAAGATTGGCTACTCTCAGGGAAATCCCAATTTCGTCATTGGTATAGTGCTGCCCAACCCGGAATTCCGAGATCATAGTTTCTTCTCACTATTGGTGCTCACCAGCAAAAAATAACTGGGAAGCCGCCGCTACACCTATTGTCCTACCTGAGGATGAAAAGGCGTGGGCGGGATTGGGGTACGAAATGCACCGCATCGATGATCATCGCCCCGAATCGGTAACCCTCGTCGGCCAGCGCCTCCAGTATCGCCTCGAAATCCCTGCCGCCGTGGGAGGTGACCGCGCCGAAGACGTTTTCCAGCATCACCAGGCCCGGTTTGCGGCCTAGCCGCGCAAGACCCTGAATGATGTTCCAGAAACCCCAAAAGCTGCCGGAACGCTCGCCCTGCAAGCCCGCCCCGTTTCCCGCCAAGCTAAGGTCCTGGCACGGAAAAGAGGCCCATGCGAGATCCGCCACATCGGGCAAGTCCGTGGCGGACAGCCGGTTGATGTCGGCTACGACGAGATGCTCCCCGCCCCAATTGGCGGCGTAGCTTTGCGCTTTCTTCTCGCAGAAATCGTTGGCGAACAGACAGTTCCAGTTCGGGCCCAGCCCCGCGCGGGCCATGCCGCCGCCGGCGAAAAACTCGTAAAAGGTATTCATGATCGTCAATTCCGTTTTGAATCCCCGCCTATAAATTGTAGCTTGGAATGATGCCCCATGGCGCTCAAGGATCGAGTCGCTCCAAATTCTTGATAGAAAAGGCAAAGACCCGGCCAACGATGTGAACCCTTTGGGACGAGCGTAGGCTCCCCCGAACCGGGCTCGCTTCAGCGACGGGTTTGCGGCGCCACGCTGGTCGGGACGCAATAGAACTCGACCTCGCAGTCGTAGTCCCGGCGGCTCTGGCGGTCGTAGCAGACGTCGTCCTGGTCGCACGCACCGCCGGCGGCCAGGATCATGTCCTTGGTGACTTGGCCGACCCGGGCCTGCGCCGGAGGCTGGCCGGGGACGGGTGGAGGGTTGTAGCGGTCGGGTTGGCTGGCGCAGGCGACGAGGCCGGCCAGCAGCCCGTAAACGAGGGTTTTCATGGGGGTTCTCGATGGGGCGGCAGGTGGCCCGGGCCGGTATGCCCGGCCCGGGCGCCCACCTCGTGTCGTCAGGCCGCTTCCAGCAACCCGCTGTGGCGCAGCAGGGCATCGATCTCGGGCTCGCGGCTGCGGAAGGCGACAAACAAATCCATGGCGCCTTGGCTGCCGCCCTTCTCCAGGATGTTTTCCAGGAAAGCCTGGCCGGTTTCGGGATCGAAGATGCCCTTTTCCTCGAACAGGGAGAAGGCATCGCTGGACAGCACCTCCGCCCACTTGTAACTGTAGTAGCCCGCCGCGTAGCCGCCGCCGAAAATGTGCGAGAAGCTGTGCGGGAAGCGATTGAAGGCGGGCGGGATGACCACCGAGACTTTCGACCGGACTTCCTCCAGGATCGGGTAGATGCGCCCGCCCTGGGCCGGGTCGTAGTCGCGGTGAATCCGGAAATCGAACAGGGCGAATTCGAGCTGGCGCAGCATCTGCATGCCGGACTGGAAATTGCGGGCGGCCAGCATCTTGTCAAGCAGGGCTTGTGGCAGGGGCTCGCCGGTTTCGTGATGACCGGAAATCAGCGCCAGCGCCTCGGGCTCCCAGCAAAAATTCTCCATGAACTGGCTGGGCAGTTCGACGGCGTCCCATTCGACGCCATGGATACCCGATACGCCGAGATGGTCGACCCGGGTCAGCATGTGCTGCAGGCCATGACCAAACTCGTGGAACAGGGTCAACACCTCGTCGTGGCGCAGCAGGGCGGGCGCGTCACCGGTGGGCGGGGTGAAGTTGCAGGTGAGATAGGCGACCGGGGTTTGCACGCCATCCGCCAGTTTTCGCCGGGTCACGCACTCATCCATCCAGGCGCCGCCGCGTTTCTTCGGGCGGGCGTAGAGATCCAGATAGAAGGCGCCGCGCAATCCACCGTCGGCATCACGGATTTCGTAATACTTGGCGTCCGGATGCCAGACATCGACGCCAGTCTTCTCGGCTACCTTGACGCCATAGAGCCGCTCCACCACGGCGAACAGGCCGGCCACGGCGCGCGGGGCGGGGAAGTAGGCGCGGACCTCTTCTTCCGACAAGTCGTACTTCCGCTGCCGCAGCTTTTCCGAGGCATAGGTCCAATCCCAGGAACTGGGCTCCATGATGCCCAGTTCGGTCTCGGAGAAGGCCTTGAGTTCAGCCAGATCTTCCCGCGCCGAGGGCAGCGAGCGTTCGGCCAGGTCTTCGAGAAACCGCACCACCTCGTCGGTGGAAGGCGCCATTTTGGTGGCCAGGGACAATTCGGCGAAGCTGTGGTAGCCGAGTAACCGGGCCTCCTCATGGCGCAGCGACAGGAGCCGTTCCATGATTTCGGTGTTGTCCCACTGGCCGGCGTTGGGCCCCTGATCGGAGGCGCGCGTCGCGTAGGCGGTGTAGAACTCGCTCCGCAACTCGCGGTTGTCGGCATAGGTCATGATGGCGATGTAGGACGGAAACTCCAAAGTGAACAGCCAGCCGGTCAAGCCCTTGGCGGCGGCGGTTTGCGCGGCCATGGCGCGGGCGGAGTCCGGCAGCCCGGCCAACAGGGTTTCATCCTCGATGTGCTTGCTCCAGCCCTGGGTAGCGTCCAGCACGTTGTCCTGGAACTGGCTGCCCAGTTTGGACAATTCCTGCGCAATGGCCTTGAAACGCTGCTTCTTCTCCTCCGGCAGATCGACGCCAGACAGGCGAAAGTCCCGCAGGGCATTCTCGACGATCTTGCGCTGGGCCTGATCCAGCGTGGCGAATTCGGGCCCTTCGGCCAGTGCCCGGTACGCCTGGAACAGCCGGTCGTTCTGGCCCACTTCGGTCGCATATTCACTGAGTATTGGCAGACAGGCGTTGTACGCTTCGCGCAATTCGTCGCTGTTGACCACCGCATTCAGATGGCCTACCGGCGACCAGGCCCGATTGATGCGGTCGTCGATATCCTCCAGCGGCTCGACCAGGTTGTCCCAGGTGTAGGGCGCCCCCTGTTCCAGGCGTGCCTCGATGGCCTTGCGGCTCTCGTCGAGCAACTGGCGGATGGCGGGCTCGACATGCTCGGGTTTGATGTGTGAAAAGGGTGGCAGGGGGTGGTTTTCCAGGAGCGGGTTGTTCATCATGGTCATCATTGATAGGAAAAAAGTCTATCCGTTAGGACCGCGGTTCCGGGATAAATGTTCAAGGAATGCCGCTTAAGACGGCTTTTTTCAGGCCTCATGCTTGAGCGATGCAATCACGATGACCAACCCCAGACCAACCGCCAGCCACGAAGCCGACAGGCGCCATGCACCCGCCACACTGCGCAATCGCGAGCCCATCCTGGCTGTGTTAAGCCAGGTGTTGCCGCCTATGGGGACTGTCCTTGAAATCGCCAGCGGCACCGGCGAGCACGCGGCGTATTTTGCCCCCCGCCTGGCGCCACGGCTCTGGCAACCCACGGATGTCGATCCGGGGGCATTGCGAAGCATCTCCGCCTGGCAAAGCGAGGAACCCGCGGTGAGTGGCTTGCCACCGTTCCGGCTCGATGTGCTGGACCTTCACTGGCCACGGACGGTCCTGAATCCGACCGCCCCGCTCATGGCCATCGTCGCCATCAACCTGATCCACATCGCGCCCTGGGAAGCCTGCCTGGGCTTACTGGCGGGTGCGGGAGACATGCTTCCCGACGATGGCATCCTCTATCTGTATGGCCCCTTCAAGCGGCATGACGAGCCGATGGCGCCCAGCAACGCGGCATTCGATGCCGACTTGCGGTCCCGGAATGCGCAATGGGGTATTCGCGATCTGGATGAAGTGGCGGATGCCGCTCAAGCGGCAGGCCTGGGCTGGCTAGGCAGCATCGCCATGCCCGCCAATAATTTATCCGTGATCCTGGCCCGGCAAGCCGTTCCGGGGTTCACCGCTCATTCCTGACGGATGAGGCCATTGCTCTACCCGAGCGGGTGATTAGCGGCATACCGCCTTGGAGGCGTTCGCTCAAACCAGCCGTTTGTGCATTTCGAGTACGTTGCCCGCTTCGGTCCTGTGGTAGCTGACGCCATCCATCAGGGTTCTTATCAGGAAAATGCCGCGCCCCCTCTCACTCAGGACATCAGGGTCCGGGGAAGGCACCAGATCGATATCGAAACCCTGACCATGATCGTAGACACGGACGCACAGATCGTCTTTCTCGATGAAAATGCAGACCCTGACCGTATGGTCGCTATCGACGGGGCTGGAGTGTTCGATGGCGTTGACCATCGCCTCGGTCAGCCCCAGATTGAGATGGAAGGCCAGGGCGTCCCGGTCACCACCGTAGTGATCCAGCGCTCGCGCCACCTCTTCCGCGATGTTCCCAATCAGGCTTAGATAGCGCTTTTTGTTGGGTACCACGATGTCGACGTGAATGTCATCCTTGTGGAACATCTTCCACTTCCTCTCGAGCCACGGCCAGGGCGTCATCCAGGGTGGGATGGATTTCAAACACTCGATGCAATCGGGTCAGTTCGAACATCGATTGCACGCGGGGTTGCAGGCCCGCCAGCACCAATTGACTGGAACGCAGATTGGCATTCTTGTAACCCGACAACAGCGCGCCCAGACCGGAACTGTCGATGAAACTGACGCCGGCGAGATTGACGATCAACCGTTGCCCGCCCGATTCCAGTAAGCCCAGAATCTTGTCTCGCAACTCACCGGAGTTCATCGCGTCCAGCCGCTCTTCCTTGAGGGTGAGGACGGTCCATGCTTCGCGGGTTTCCGTCGAGATATTCATCAGATCTCCTGATAACAGGTGAATACGGTCATGTCCGGTAGTCACTCTTCGAAGCTAGGATTCAAGTCAGGGAGTTGACGATACCAGAATTTTGTCAACCCGGTTCTTATCCATATCCACCACCTCGAAATACAGTTTGTCCCACTCGAAGTGATCCGTGGCACGCGGCACATGACCCAGTTGCAGCATGACGAACCCGCCGATGGTGTGGAAATTGCCCGTAGCCTCGTCCGGAAGCGTTTCGACATCGAATAGTTGCTTGAACTTTTCGATGGTCAAGGTGCCATCCAGCAGCCAGGTGCCATCCTCGCGCTGAATGGCTTCGGGCTCGTCATCGTCCGCTTCCTCGGACGGAATGTCACCCACGATGGCCTCCATGACATCCTTCAGGGTCGCCAGACCGGCCACCTCGCCATATTCGTCCACCACGAGCGCCAATGCAATCTTGGAGCGTTTGAACTCTTCCAGCAACTGGACCGGACTCAATGATTTCGGAATGTAGTTGGCGGGCCGGATCGCCGCCGTCAGTTTGAGTTCATCACCCGACAGGGCCCGCCGCAGCAGATCCTTGGCCTCGACGACCCCCAGGACATTGTCCAGGCCATTTCGGCATACCGGTATGACCGAATGCGGGCTTTCGATCAGACGCCGGCGGTTTTCCTCGATCGGATTGGCCACGTCCAGATAATACATGTCCATGCGAGGCGTCATGATGGCGCCCACCTTGAGGGTGTCCAGGCGCATCACATTGGAGACCATCTCCTTTTCCCCTTTGTGAAAGACCCCGGCTTCCGTGCCCTGGTCGATCATCAGCTTGATTTCCTTCTCGGTGATCTGGGGTTCGTCGGATTTCCTGACCCGCAGGACCAGCAACACCAGATCCGTGGACCAACTGAGCAGTTTCACCAGCGGGTACGCCAGGACGGACAGCCAGCGCATGGGCCGGACCATGACCATGGCGATCCTTTCCGGTTGCAGCAAGGCCAGCCGCTTGGGCACCAGTTCGCCGATGATGAGCGAAAAATAGGTAATGACGATGACCACGATCACCGACGCCAATCCTTCGCTATAGTCGGCAAGCCCGTCAACCTGTTTGATATAGTCTTCAACCCGTCCGGCCAGGGCGGCCTCGCCGAGCGCGCCGCTCATGATGCCAATGAGCGTGATGCCGACCTGAATGGTGGACAGGAAATGGCTGGGTTCATTGGCCAGTTCCAGAACAGCCTTGGCGCTGGCGATTCCCTCATCCACGGCCTGCCTGAGACGTATTTTGCGGGCGGAGAGTATGGCGATTTCGGACATCGCGAAAAGGCCGTTCAACAAAAACAGACCCGTCAACAGAAGTACGTCCATTCAGGAGGTGGAGTAATGTAACAATGGCTTAGGTTAGCGAATCCCCGACCGGGATGCAAAAGCAGAACGGGATCCGGGTTCCGTTGCCAGCGCGGACGCGCTCGGCCGCCCCGGCAACCCCTCGTGGAACCGCCGGGCGGCCTCTTCAATGGCGCGGGACTGACTTATTCCGGTATCTCACCGCGGAGTATCCCCGCCGCAACATCCAGGTATGGCTACACTTTCAGCCACAATGAAGATTGTTGCACCTATCGGCGGAAAACCCGGGTCCAGCCCAAACCCGTTACAATGCGCGCATTTCTCAGATTTAGTCTCCATCACCATGCGCACCAGCCAATTTCCGCTCAACACCGTCAAGGAAACACCCGCCGACGCCGAAATCGTCAGCCATCAATTGATGATCCGCGCCGGCCTGATCCGCAAACTGGCGGCGGGTCTCTATAACTGGCTGCCGTTGGGTCTCAGGGTGCTGCGCAAGGTGGAAGCCGTGGTTCGTGAGGAGATGGACCGCGCCGGGGCGCTGGAAGTGCTGATGCCGGCCGTGCAGCCGGCGGAACTCTGGCAGGACTCGGGCCGCTGGGACGTGTTCGGCCCCGAGTTGTGCCGCTTCAAGGATAGGCACGAACGGGATTTCTGCCTGGGTCCGACCCACGAGGAAATCATCACCGACCTGGTGCGCAACGAAATCAAGAGCTACAAGCAGGTTCCGGTCAACTACTACCAGATTCAGAGCAAGTTCCGTGACGAAATCCGCCCGCGCTTCGGCGTGATGCGCGCCCGCGAATTTCTCATGAAGGACGCTTACTCCTTCCACATGACGCAGGAATCCCTGCATGAAACCTATGAGGTCATGTACGCCGCGTACAGCCGTATCTTCGAACGGCTGGGTCTGGAGTTCCGCGCCGTGCTGGCCGACACCGGCGCCATCGGAGGCAGTCTCTCGCACGAATTTCATGTATTGGCCGATTCCGGCGAGGACGCCATCGCCTTCTCCGACGCGAGCGATTACGCCGCCAACGTCGAAATGGCCGAGGCCGTCGCCCTGGGCGTGCCCGCCGAGCCGCCGCAAGCCCTGACCACGGTCGACACGCCCGGCCAGCACAGTATCGAGGAAGTCAGCGCCTTCCTGAACGTGGCGTCCAGCCGGGTGCTCAAGACGTTGCTGGTGCAAGGCGTCGAAGGCGGCGTGGTGGCCCTGCTGCTGCGCGGTGATCATGAACTGAATCCGGTCAAGGCGGTCAAGCATCCGGCCGTCGCCTGGCCGCTGACCTTCGCCACGGAGGCCGAGGTGCGCGCGGCGGCCGGTTGCGCCCCGGGTTCGGTTGGGCCGATCGGGCTGCAAGCCACCCTCATCGCCGACCGCTGTGCCGCGGAACTGGTCAACTTCGTCTGCGGCGCCAACATCGACGGCCAGCATTTGACCGGCGTGAACTGGGAACGCGATCTGCCGCGGCCTGAAGTGGCCGACCTGCGCATGGTGGTCGAAGGTGACCCCAGCCCGGACGGCAAGGGCACGCTGCGCATCGCCCGCGGCATCGAGGTCGGCCACATCTTCCAGCTCGGCACCAAGTACAGCGAGGCCATGCAGGCCACGGTGCTGAACGAGGAAGGCCGCAGCCAGGTGCTCATCATGGGCTGCTACGGGATCGGCGTTTCGCGCGTGGTCGCGGCGGCCATCGAGCAGAACCACGACGAACGCGGCATCCTCTGGCCCAAGGCGCTGGCTCCTTTCCAGGTGGCGCTGACCCCGATCAACATGTCGACCTCGGCAAAGCTTCAGGAGGCGGCCGAGCATCTCTATGCCACCCTGCGGGCCGCGGGCATCGACGTACTGTTTGACGACCGCAAGGCGCGGCCCGGCGTGATGTTTGCAGACATGGAACTGATCGGCATACCGCACCGCGTCGTGCTCAGCGAGCGACTGCTGGATGCGGGCCGCGCCGAATACAAGGGCCGCGGGGATGCCCAGCCCATCGAACTCGCCTTGGAGGAAGTCATACCCTATCTGCTATCACGGCCGGAAGCGGTCTGAAACCTGACCCGGCGCACCGCATGCGGGAGATGGGCCAGGCCAAGGCACGGCATTGATACAGGCCAGCGACGTCCTCGGGGGCGACCGGATCGCCCGTGGCCGCCGGGTTCCTCACCGGGCCGGCTTGCGGACGTTGAGGTGAAACGAGTCCCGTGGATTTTGCCTCCTCCCGGTTTATCCTATAATGCGCGGCTTGCCTGATCGACCCCGGACGCCAAGCCCCCGATGAATCCGCTCCTGGACACCCTGCAGCCCTACCCCTTCGAGAAGCTGGCTCGACTCAAGCAGGGCATACATCCGCCGGCCGAGCTCCAGCCGATCGCCCTGTTCATCGGTGAACCCAAGCACCCCACGCCGGACTTCATCGGCGCCGCTCTCTGCGCGAATCTAGTCGGTCTCACCCAGTATCCGGCGACCAAGGGCTTGCCGGAACTGCGTGAGGGAATCGCCCAATGGCTGATCCAGCGCTTCGCACTGCCGTCGGGAGCCATTGATCCGGACCGCCACGTCCTGCCCTGCAATGGCACCCGAGAAGCCCTGTTTGCCTTCGCCCAGGCCGTAATCGATCCCGCGAGCAACCCGCTGGTGGTGATGCCCAATCCCTTCTACCAGATCTACGAAGGCGCCGCCCTGCTGGCCGGGGCCAAGCCGTATTTCCTGAACACCACCCGCGAGACCGGCTACCTGCCGGACTTCGAAGCAGTGTCGGCGGCTGTCTGGGAGCGCTGCCAACTTCTGTACATCTGCTCGCCCGGCAACCCCACAGGCGCGGTCATCCCCGCCGGTACGCAACGGCGGCTGCTCGAACTCGCCGAGCGTCATGATTTCATCATCGCCGCGGACGAGTGCTATTCGGAGCTTTACCAGGACGAATCCAGCCCTCCGCCCGGCCTGTTGGAGACGGCCTGGTCGATGGGCAACACCGAATTCCGCCGCTGCGTGGTGTTTCACAGCCTGTCCAAACGTTCCAATGCGCCGGGACTGCGCTCCGGCTTCATTGCCGGCGACCCCGAGGTACTGACCCGGTTTTTGTTGTACCGCACCTACCAGGGTTGCGCCCTCTCCGTCCCGGTACAAAAAGCCAGCCTGGCCGCCTGGCGGGACGAGGCCCATGTCGTCGCCAATCGGGACTTGTACCGACGGAAATTCGCCGCCGTTTCCGACATTCTGGCCGGCGCACTCGATTTCATCGTACCCTCCGCCGGGTTTTACCTCTGGCCGCACACCCCCGGTGACGACCAGGATTTCGCCCGCGAGCTATACGCGAAAACAAACGTCACCGTGCTGCCGGGCAGCTATCTCTCGCGAGAGCATGCCGGCATCAATCCCGGCCGGGGCCATGTGCGCATGGCACTGGTGGCCCCACTGGAGGAATGCGTGGAGGCCGCGCACCGCATCGTTGAATTCCTTCGCTCCCCCACATCAGGAAGCCGCCATGAGTGAGTTGCGGTTGAACTCATTGGAAATCAAAAATTTCCGCTGCTTCGAGCATTTGGTCATCGAGAAACTGGGGCGGGTCAATTTGATTGTGGGGAAGAATAGTGTGGGGAAAAGCAGCGTTCTGGAGGGGCTGCAAATTTACGCCAGCAGAGGTGACGCTTATAACCTGGCAGATATTCTGAAATATCGCCGCGAAATGGACTATGCGGATTTGACGGAAAACAATGATCGATACCGCATAAACCTGACGCATGCCATTTCTTTTCTTTTCCATAAAAGAACTCATGAAATAGGTGATATTACTCCTATTTCCATTGGACCGACTATACCTCAGGGGCAAATCTTTAAGCTCAACATAATGTGGTATGGGGAGATACGAACAGATGACGAACTAAGACTTGTGGGTCCTTTAACCCCCGACACTTACGACCAATTTAGCTCACTCATCCCTAGAATTACAGCTCAAATCGGGGATCAACAACCACGATCTTTTCCAGCTACTTATAGTAGAACCGTATCCCTTCGGTCTACTAGCAAAGAAGGCGAAAAGATTCCTTCCTGTTATGTTCCTGTGAACGGCTTAGCGAGGGATAGTATAACCCCTCTTTGGGACCGTGCCATTATTCAACAGGACAAACCTCTTCTTAAGCACATTATTAGTGCTTTAATACCTGATATTGTAGACATTAACCTTTTAAACAACACGATTATTGCAATCGACACGATCAATACCCCACCCCTTCCGATCCAGACTTTTGGAGAGGGTCTTATGCGAGCATTTGGAATCAGTTTGGCTCTGGTTAACTCTCGCCAAGGTTTCCTGCTGATCGATGAATTTGAGACCGGACTTCACCATACCATTCAGACTGATGTCTGGCGGTTCATATTCAGCATTGCAAAAAGCTTGAATGTTCAGGTCTTCGCCACTACCCATAGCTGGGACTGCGTGGAAGCCTTCGAGAAAGCCGCCGCCGAGGACCAGAACGAAGAAGCCATGCTGATTCGCTTACAGCAAAAGCGGGATGGCTCGGGTATCGAAGCGGAGACATATAACGAACGGGCCTTGGAAATCGTCACCCGACAGGGCCTTGAGGTTCGCTGATGGCTCGTCCTTTGAAAGCTTCCGAGGAATTGAACGAGCAGAAATTCCCATGTCGACTTCTGGTCGAGGGCGGTGCCGACTTTCATTTTTTCAGCCATTTGTTCGTCAAGCGCGGCATGTATGGTAAGCAGCATGGTAAAGTTATTCCAAAAGGCTTTGAAATCCGTGCGTCAGGCGACTGTAACCAGGTGATAAACGGGTTGGTTCAACTCAAGGAATACGAGTTGGATGCCTTGGGAATCGTCGTCGATGCCGACTTGACTTTGGACGACCGCTGGAAGGCCATCCGGACTACATTAAGCGATCTGAAACTGGAATATGAAATTGGCGACCGACCAGACCCCTCAGGCTCTATAATCGCTGGCAAAAAGCGCCTTGGTATCTGGGTAATGCCCGACAATCAGATTCCAGGAATAATCGAACACTTCATTTCCTGGATGGTCCCGGAAAAAAACGAAAACGCCCTATGGCAACATGCCGAGCAGGCCATTAAAACCCTACCCGGCGGTCCACTTTTTCTCGAAAAAGACTTGGCAAAAGCCCACTTGGCCACCTGGCTCGCATGGCAAGAAGAACCTGGGCATCCTATCGGGCTCGCCGTCAGCAAAGGTTATGTCCAGGCGGATTCTCCTACGGTCGATAATTTCATCGACTGGATTAAACGCCTTTTCCAACTCACTTAAAAAGTAAACACGGAAACCCATGTCCATAGAAAACATCATCAACGACGCCTTCGAAAATCGCGCCAACCTCAGCCCCGCCACGGTTTCCCCCGAGGTACGGGAGGCCATCCTCGAATCCCTCAACCTGCTCGACAGCGGCCAGGCGCGCGTAGCCGAGAAGAAGGACGGCGAATGGGTCGTCAACCAGTGGCTGAAGAAGGCCGTGCTGCTGTCGTTCCGCGTCACCGACAACCGTGTCATGGAAGGCGGCGAAACCCGGTATTTCGACAAGGTGGAGCCGAAATTCGGCAGCTATTCCCCAGAGCAGTTCGCCGCGGCGGGCGTTCGCGTGGTGCCTCCGGCCGCTGCCCGTCGCGGCGCCTTCATCGCGCCGGGCGTGATCCTGATGCCGTCCTTCGTCAACATCGGGGCTTACGTCGATTCCGGCACGATGGTCGATACCTGGGCCACGGTGGGCTCCTGCGCCCAGATCGGCAAGAACGTACACCTGTCCGGCGGCGTCGGCATCGGCGGCGTACTGGAACCCCTGCAGGCTGGCCCCACCATCATCGAGGACAACTGCTTCATCGGCGCCCGCTCCGAGGTGGTCGAAGGCGTGATCGTCGAGGAAGGTTCGGTCATCTCCATGGGGGTCTATATCGGCCAGAGCACGAAGATCTACAACCGCCTGACCGGAGAGATCAGTTATGGCCGCATCCCCGCCGGTTCCGTCGTCGTGTCCGGCAATCTGCCCGCCAAGGATGGCAGCCACAGCCTCTACTGCGCCGTCATTATCAAGCAGGTCGACGAGAAGACCCGCGGCAAGGTCGGCATCAACGAACTGCTGCGCGACTGATTTCCAACCCCGCCGGCTGATCCGGCCCTTCCCTTTACCCTACGAGGTTCACCATGAAAAACATCCTGATCGCCGCCCTGACCCTGCTGGTCTCCAGCGCCGCCTTCGCCAGCACCGACCACTACATCCGCCGCGACGGCAACCATGTCCAGCACCTGAAGATCACTCGCATCGGTGACGATATCAGTGGCAGCATGGATGTCGATTTCGAACCGAATGGCCAGACGGAGGCGGATCGCAAACCCTGCTCCGCAGCCATCGACGGCGATGCCAAGCTGACCGGCGAGAACGAAATCACCCTGCGCAAGCAGGTACCGGGTGAAACCGATCGTTGCTCCCTGAAAATCAAGCTCAGCAACGAGGGCGCCAAGGTCGAACAGTCGCCCGAGTGCGGCTACTTCGTCGGCGGTATCTGCCACTTCGATAGCGACGGCAAGGAACTGATCAGGATCAAATAAGGGGTTTCGCAATCCCGATGATCGCAAGGCCCCAATCCAATCCTGGGGCCTTGCCAGCGGGCGCTCGCCCAATGCAGTGCTGTTTCCCCACACTCGCGGCCGTTCCCGTTGCGATTCATCCGTCGCCCGTCGACCCGATCTAGCCCCATGGCCAACAGCCCCCACCCTCGCCCGGGCGTCAGCTCCATGGATCGCTTGAGTTCCCTACGGGGGGGCATCATCCTGCTCGTCACACTGTTGACCCTGGCGACCCTCGGCGGCCTCGGCTATGGACTGCACATCCTCCATGACAACGCCGGCATGAGGGCCAGGGACAGGCTCGTCACGCTGGCCGAACAACAGTGCAGGCTCATCGAGCGGGTTCTGGCGGGCAACCGTGAGGGTATGCGGCTCTTTGCCTCCGGCGCCGCCGCGCTGGCAAGAGACATCCCGGTCTGGGCGAACTCAAACCCGCGGAATCCAGCAATGCGGGACAAAATCATCGGCCGGTTAAGTGAAATCGCCCAGCTTCATCATTATTCGAGCATCGCGATCTTCTCCGCCACCGGTGAACCAATTCTGGTCCTGGGCGACGAGGATGTCACCGAGCATATCGACCTGGCCCGTCAGGTCATCGCGGAAGGCGCCCCACGGTTCGTGGACCTCCATGCCCAGCCCGATGGTCGTCATGAATATGGTGTCATGAGCCCGGTCGGGCCGGAACACCAACCCGCCAAGGCCGCCCTGTATTTTGCTCAGCAGCCCGAGGAGACCCTCTTTCCTCTGCTGGATGCCTGGCCGATAGTCACCCGCACTGGCGAGAGCGCACTTATTCGCCAGGAAGGCGCAAACCATCGCTGGATCTCGCCAGCCCGCTTCGCGCCCGACGCCATCCTTAAACTGACGGCGCCGCTGGACCGCCTGGAACTCGCGGCCAACCCAACCACGACCGCTGATCCGGCCTTTCGGGAAGATGCCCTGGATTATCGTGGTGAACCCGTCATGGCCTATCTGACGCCCATCGCCGGCGCCCCATGGCGCCTGCTGGTCCAGCAGAGCCGGAAGGAAATCTACCGGGATACCCAGCTAACCACCCGGATCGCCATACTACTGGCTCTCGCAATCCTTTCCCTGGTTTATTTTTTGGCTTACCTGTTCATCCGCCGGCATGAGCAGCGTCAGGTGGTAGCCGACTTGCGAACTCGACAGGTATTGGAGGATCGCCTCTCCAATATCGCTTCGGCACTGGGAAGCGTGTTCTGGGAAGCCGACCCGGTCTCCGGGGCGATCACCTTCTTGAGTGACTCCGTCACCTCCGTGACCGGTTACCCCCGCCAAAGTTGGACCAAGCTGGAGGATCATGTCCAGCGCATCGATCCAGAGGACCGCGAGATTTTTCTCTCCGCCATTGCGAATCCGAACCCGGATCAGGAGAGCAAGCTGGAATATCGGCTGAACACGGCCGACGGTCGCGTCATCTGGATAGAAGACCAATTCAGACTGGATGTAAACAGCGGTGAGGGTCCCATCGTCCGCGGCATAGCTCGGGATATCAGCGTTCGTAAACAGATCGAAGCCAGCTTGAAGGAAAGCGAGCAGCGCTTCAGCGAGGTGGTCGAACGTATTCCCGTGGGCATTTACACCCTGCGTTTTACCGCCAGAGATGTAAATCTCCGTTTCGAGTACCTGAGCGACCGAATGTGCGAGATCATCGGCTTCGACAAAGCCGCGGCCATGGAGAACGCCCATGCGGCTTTCCATCGTTGCGTACCCGAAGACTTGGCTAACCTGCAGGCCGCTAACTGGGAAAGCGCCATGACCGGGAAGCCCTTCCATTTCGAAGGACGCTTTCATGTGGGGGACCAGATCCGCTGGCTGCGACTGAGTTCCAAGCCGATGTTTCTGCCGAATGGCGACAGCCTCTGGAATGGCGTAGTCGTCGACGTAACCGATAGCAAGGAATCCGAGTTGGCGTTGCAGAAGCTTCAGCAGGAACTGGCCCTGATTATCGATGGCCTGCCGGCCCAGATATGGTACAAGGACACTGAAAACCGGATGCTGAGGGTCAACGCGCAGGTGGCGAAGACGCTGGGCCGTCCAAAATCCGAGATCGAGGGTCGAGACACCCGGGAGTATTACCCCGAACAGGCGGATCGCTATTACCAGGATGATCTTGCCGTCCTGGAAAGCGGCCTGCCACGGCTGGGCATCATCGAACCCATGACCCTCCCCAATGGGGAGCGCCGCTGGGTCCGCACGGACAAAATGCCGCTGATTAGCGAGGATGGCCACACCCAGCGCATTCTGGTCACCTCGACCGACGTGACCGAACTTCACCATGCCACCGAATTGCTGCAACGGGAAAATGAGACCCGCCTCGAAAAGGAACGAGAGGTCCAACGACTGAGCCGGCAGCTCGCCGCCCTGAGCCAGATCAACCAGACCCTGCTGCGCGGCCAGACGCGGGAGCGGATATTTCAAGATATCTGCCGCATCCAGGTGGAAACCGGCCAGGTGGCCATGGCCTGGGTGGGCTGGATCGACACGGAGACTCGCCGGGTCGTGCCCGTGGCGGCCTTTGGCGACGACTCGGGCTATCTCGACAATATTTCGATCTATGCGGATGATCGTCCTGAAGGCTTTGGCCCCACCGGAATCTCGTTGCGCGAAGACCGGCCCATCGTCATTCCGGACTTTTTCCGGGAACCTTCCACACTGAACTGGCGAGCGGCCGCGCAAGAAGCCGGCTGGGTCTGCTCGGCCAGCTTTCCCATCCACATGGAAGGCGCCGTGCGGGGCTCTTTCACCTTATATGGGCGTGAACCAGACACCTTCACCTCCGAGACAGTCGCCCTGCTCAAGCAATCGGCGGCCAATCTATCCTACGCCCTGGACTTGTTTGCCCGGGAGGAGCGCAGGCAACAGGCGGAACGGCAGGTGGCGCAAGCCGCCGGGCGTTATGCCCGCATGCTCGAAAGCACCAAGGACGCCTTCTGGCTGGTGGACGCGACGACCGGTCGCCTGCTGGACGTGAATGCAACCGCCGTCACCCTGCTCGGCTATACGCGCGAGGAACTGTTGCGCCTGCGCGTGAGCGATCTGGACGTCAATTTTGACCAGCCGGCTTACGAGGCGAGCGTGGCGCGGTTCATCGAGGCTGGAGGCGCGCTGTTCGAAACCCGCCACCGCGCCCGCGATGGCCATCTGATCGATGTCGAGGTCAGCACCGTACCCGACCGCGCCTCGATGACCATGATTGGCTTCATCCGCGATATCAGCGAGCGCAAGGCGGCGGAGGAGAAAATCCGCGAGTTGAATGCCGGCCTGGAACGCCGGGTCGAGGAACGCACCGGGGAATTGAGGGAAAGCGAGGAACGCTTCCGCTTGGCCATGGAAGCGACCAATGATGGTCTGTGGGACTGGGACATGCCGACCGGCCAGGTCAATTACAGCCCCGGATATGCTCGCATGTTGGGTTACGAGCCTGACGAAATTGGCCCCCATGCCGACACTTGGCTGAACCTGATGCATCCCGAGGACCGCGAGGGTACTCTGGCGAACCAGCAGCGCCTGCTGCGTCACCCGGGCCACTTCGAAATGGAATTCCGCATGCGCGCGAAAGACGGACATTACATCTGGATACTGAGCCGGGGCAGAACCGTCTTATGCGATGATTCGGGCAACCCGGTGCGCGTAGTCGGTACGCATGTCGATCTGACCGAGCGCAAGAACGCCGAAGTGGTGCTCAGGGAAAGTGAAAGCCGCTACCGCCATCTGAGCGATACGCTGGAACAGCAGGTCAACAAACGCACCCGCGAATTGACCGCCGCGCTCGCCGCCAAGAGTCAATTCCTGGCCAACATGAGCCATGAAATCCGGACGCCGATGAACGCGGTGTTGGGACTGGCCCAACTCCTCGAACGCGAGCCGCTGACGCCCGGGCAGGCGGCGCAGGTCAGACATATTCGCGAGGCGGGCCAGTTCACCCTGGAGCAGAGCGGCTTTCACCTGACGACGGTGCTGGAGCGACTGGAGAACCTGTTCCGCTTTGCCACCGCCGAGAAAGGACTCCATTTTTCGACGCGGCGGGAAGGCGATATTCCGGAGGAACTGGTGGGTGATGCTCATCGCCTGGGACAGGTGCTGACCAATCTGTGCGGCAACGCGGTGAAATTCACCGAACGCGGCCGGATCGAGGTGATGGTCCTCCCGCTCGCGGTCACCGACACGCGGGCGCGCCTGCGTTTCGAGGTGCGCGATACCGGCATCGGCATTACGGCGGGAACCCTCGCCAACCTGTTCCAGGCGTTCACCCAGGCCGACGAAAGCATCACCCGGCGCTTCGGCGGCACGGGGCTGGGCCTGACCATCAGCAAACGCCTGGTGGAATTGATGCAGGGCGACATCGGCGCGGTCAGCACCCCGGGCCAAGGCAGCACCTTCTGGATCGAAATTCCGTTCACCCGAGCGGCAGCCGGTTCCCTCGCCGACGAGCCGGCCCGGCGCGGCGGTTCCCCAAGCCCCACCAAGGGCCAGCGTCTTGCGGGACTCAGAGTCCTGGTCGTGGATGACGTCGCCATGAACCGGTTGCTGGTGGAGCAGGCGCTCAGGCAGGAGGGCGCGACGACGCGCACGGCCGGCGATGGCCAAGCGGCGCTGGACCTCCTGAAGGCTCAACCTGGCGGCTTTGACGTCGTCCTGATGGATATCCAGATGCCGGTCATGGACGGCATTACCGCGACCCGGGCCATCCGGGCCGACGCCAGCCTGGCCGGAATGCCGGTCATCGCCTTCACCGCCGGCGTGCTGGGCGAGGAGCGCGCGGCCGCCCTGGCCGCGGGCATGAACGATTTTCTGGCCAAACCGGTAGACTTGGACACCATGACCGAATTGCTGGCATCCTATGGCAAAACCGAGACCCTGCCGGCCAGCACACCCGCCTTCACCGAATACCCACAGGAGACAGTAACCGTGACGATAGAGACGATGACGCAAGCCCACCCCGAGGGAACCCCAAGACTGGAAGATTTGCCTGGCGTCAACCTTGGGCCGGTCCTGGAGTTATTGGGGGGTGACCGGGAGTTGCTGGGTCAATTACTGAGTGAATTCATCGGCGAGTTCGAAGGCTTGCCCGCCGAAGCGGACGCCGCCGTGCAAGCCGGCGAGACCGAAGCCCTGACGCGGCGCATGCACACCCTCAAGGGCACGGCCGCCAATCTGGGATTGATGGGGCTCGCGGAACTGGCCGCCGCCGCGGAGCAGACCCTGAAACAGCACCAGCCGGCGGCTGACGCGCTCGCGGCCCTGCGGGCATCGCTTGCCGAGCATCTGCCAGCCCTCCGCGCGGCCGCCGGCGGCCAGGGCGCTTAGGATTGAACCCAAGGCCTACCCCGCGTCTGTCCGCGGACGGCGGGATGTCGCCGGGGCGCGCCCATGGCCGGCCAATAGGCCGCCCCTTTATACCCGCCGTGACGCCTGGGCAGGGCCGCAACCATCATTGAGCATCGGGTTTCAGCCAGTCGGGGAGTGGCGCGGGTGCGCCAAGTGAGGTATCCGACCGTCGGCAGCGGAACCTGGCCATCTTTTCCGGCCATGCCCAGGGCTGATCACCTGACCCGGCCATCCTCGTCGCGGGGGGGTAGCCGATCCTGATGGGTCTTCGGCGGGCCGGCGCTCCATCCCCCGCCATTTTCATCCGGGAAGTTGGAAAACACCCACCGGGCCACTTCCGCTATTGTCAGCGGCCGGCGCTCAACGCCGACGACGGGTTGCAGTGTTTATAAGCTATTGCTTCATCAATCCAGTTGAGGCCTGGCGCGGCTGATGCCGGTAGCCGCGGGGCAGACCGTTGCGATGGCGGGTTCCGGATTTCGATTTTTTCACCGCCGCTGACCGGCTTCATACTGATCAACCACTTGGCATGAAATAATGAGGGTCCGTCGTCCCCACCCATGGGCCGATGACCCGGTCCCGAATGCCAGAATGCCAACGAGCGCCACCATGAACGAGCCCAATTCTTCAGACCAGACCTCCCATGAGCCAACCGCCGCCGCTTTCAGCGGGTATGTGGCCTGCATCGGCGCCTCCGCCGGAGGCCTGGATGCTCTGGAGAAATTCTTTACGGCCTGCCCGGAAGACAGTGGCGCGGCCTTCGTGGTGATCCAGCACCTCTCGCCCGACCACAAGAGCATGATGAGCAACCTCCTGGCTCGCCACACCCGGATGCCGGTCACCATGGTGGAGGATGACATGCCCCTGGAAGCCAACCGCGTCTACCTGATCCCGCCCGGGACCATCATGCATGTTCGCGCTAATCATCTGCATCTGACACCGAAGAGCCCGCGAGGCTTGACCCTGCCCATCGACATCTTTTTTGCCTCGCTGGCCGAGGGCTTCGGCCGCCGCGCCATCGGTGTGATCCTCTCCGGCACCGGCACCGATGGCACCCGCGGTGCGCTGGCCGTCAACGCCGCTGGGGGATTCCTGATGGCTCAGGATCCGGAAACCGCCAAATTCGACGGCATGCCGCGCAGCGTCATTGCCACACCGGAATCGTCGACGCCATCCTGCCGGCGGAGGAGCTGCCATTGCGGCTGACGGCCCATATCAATAACCTGCCTTACACGGATGTCACCGAAGGGATCACCAAGGTCATTCCCACCAGCCTGATGACGCAGGACCAGGTCTTTGCCGCCATCATGCAGCTCCTGCATCAGGTCTGCGGTATCGATTTTTCCGAATACAAGCCGGCTACGGTGATGCGGCGCATCGAACGGCGCATGCAGGTACGGCATACGCCGGAACTGTTCCAGTACCTCAACCTGCTGGAAAACGACCGGGCGGAAATCATCACCCTGCGCCGCGAAATGCTCATTGCGGTCACCAGCTTTTTCCGCGACCCGGAAACCTTCGAGGTCCTGGCCGAAAAGGTGATCGCGCCCATGGTGGCTGAGAAGGAGGCGGGCGACTCGCTGCGCGTCTGGGCGGCGGGCGTCGCCACCGGCGAGGAGACGTACACCATCGCCATGCTGTTCATCGAGGCCTTCGACCGCGAACGGCGCTGGCCCAACCTGAAGATCTTCGCCACCGATGTCGACCAGCAATGCATCGAAACGGCTGGCGTGGGCCAGTATCCGGAGTCCGCCGCCGCCGAGTTGTCGGCTGAACGGCTGGAGCGGTTCTTCGTTCGCAAGGGAGACAGTTTCGTGGTGAAAAACGAGCTTCGCCAATGCATCGTGTTCGCCCGGCACAACCTGCTCGCCGATCCGCCCTTCACCAAGATGGACCTGGTGGTCTGTCGTAATACCTTGATCTATTTCAAATCGGCGGCTCAGGAGCGGGCGTTGCGCTCCCTGCAATATGCCGTGAATCAGGGCGGCGCGCTGCTGCTCGGCTCCAGCGAATCCCTGTCCGCCATGACCCAGGGCCTGGAGACCATCAGCGCCAAGCACAAGCTGTTCCGGCGCAAGGGCGCCATGGCCCTGCCCTTTCTCGACCGCGCCAACGCGGCGCTCTTCGTGCCGCCAGCCGCCAGCCGCGCCCTGCCGGCCAGCCGGCCCCAGCGCCATGCGCCCAGCGCCATCGGTCTCGCCGAGGCGGGCGTCTCCACCTTGCTCCAGGTTTACGCGCCGCCCGCCATCCTGGTGAATCCCAAACACGAGGCCATGCATCTCTATGGCGAGGTCGGCCAGTACCTGCATACGCGCCAGGGCGCGGCGAGCCTGGAAATCGACCGGATGCTGCCGGATACCTTGGTGCCCATCGCCCTGGCCCTGCTCTACAAGACCTTTCGCGACCGTTGCCGCATCGTCTCGGACCTGATCGAGCTGAAACGCTTCGATGGTCAGAGCCGCATGCTCCGGCTCTCGGCCCATCCGGTCGAGGCCAGCGGCGAGGAACGGCTGGCGCTGCTATGCTTCGAGGACCGAACCGACCGCATGGAAGGTCGCGTCGAGTCCATCAACGTCGATGCCGAAACCATGGAGCGCGTCAGCATCCTCGAGCGGGAACTGGCCGCCACGCGCGAGAGCCTCCAGGCCACCATCGAGGAACTGGAGACGTCCAACGAGGAACTGCAGGCCACCAACGAGGAGCTGATGGCGTCCAACGAGGAGTTGCAAAGCTCCAACGAGGAACTGCAATCGGTGAATGAGGAGATGAGTACGGTCAACGCCGAGTTTCAGGAAAAGATGCTGCTACTGAACCGCCTGAACGCCGATCTCGACAGCATGGCCAAGGTGGCGGCCATCGCCACGGTGTTCGTGGATTCCAGACTGTTGATCACCCGGTTCAGCCCGGACGCCACCCATTTGTTCAAGTTGCGCGAAACCGATCTGGGCCGCCCCCTGGACGACATCGCCCACAGCTTGCGCTACCCGGAACTGATGGAGGATCTGCGTTCCACACTGGCCACCGAGCGCATGATCGAACGCGAAATCGTCTCGCGCGATGGCGGGAATAGTTATCTGGTGCGCATCCTGCCCTACCGGGTGCCCTCGTCATCGGACCAGGGCGTGGTGGCGACCTTTGTCGATGTCACGGCCTTCCACGACGCCAAACGGCTGCAGTCGATACTCGACGCCTTGCCGGAGCACATTGCCGTCATCGACCCCGCCGGCCGCATCGTCCTGGTCAATGCCGCCTGGCGGCGCTTCGCCCAGGCCAACGGCGACGTTGAACTCTTCCGCTCGGGGCCGGGCGCCAACTACCTGGAGGTTTGCGAAATATCCGGCCCGGATGCCGACAATCGTTACGCGGAAACCGCCGCCAAGGGCATCCGTAACGTGCTCGGCGGGGTCATTCCGCAGTTTTCGATGGAATATCCCTGCCACTCGCCCACCGAGGAACGCTGGTTCGTGATGAACGTGGCGCCAGTCAGCGGTCAGGAATACGGGGCGGTCATCAGCCATGTCAACATCACCGCGTGGCGCAAGGGATTATCGGCATGAGGCATACTCCGGTGAACCTCGGCGATTTGCGGGCGCGCGCGGAACGTGCGATCGCCCGAGGTCGGACCTTGGCCTGGGACGCGCCAGACGCCAGCGCCGAGGACATCGATGTCGGCCAACTGCTCGAAGAACTGCGCATCTATCAGGCGGAACTGGAACTCCAGAACCAGGAACTGAATGAGTCCCAGGCAAAACTGGTTCAGGCGTTGGGCAAATACCAGACCCTCTATGAGACCCTGCCGCTTCCCGCGCTGCTGGTGGATGAGCTGGGCTTCATCGTCGAGGTCAACCAGCAGGCGATCGAGCAACTGCGCCTGAGCGGGCTGCACACGCTGAACCGGCCGTCGGTCTATCAGCTCTTCGAGCCCGAGGGCCGCACGGCGCTCTATGCCCTGCTGCAGACCCCGAAACCTGACACGCCACGCCGGCTGGAGGCGCTCTGGCTGAAGCAGGACCGGGGCCACGCCCGCCTCATCGACGTGCATGTCATCCATCACGCAACAATGGACGGTCAGGAGGCCCGCCATCTGCTGGTGCTGGTGGACAAAAGCGATGAACTGGCGCTGCGTGAAAGCGAACTCCGCTTCCGCGGTTTTACCGACACCCGGATGACCCTGCTCCGCGCCACGGACGCAAACCACCAGCCAGAGCATTTCAACCAGGGCTGGCTGGATTTCGTCGGTCTGGATCTGGAGCGGGCCTTGACGGGCGATGTCTGGCAAACCCGTCTGCATCCCGACGAGGCGGCGCGGGTGCTGGACACCTGCGCGAACTGCCGTGACCAGCGGCAGCCGTTCCGCATGGATTACCGCCTGCGCCATCGGGATGGCCAGTATCGCTGGATTCGCGACGAGGGCATGCCCCGGCAAGACAGCGCCGGGCGATTCATCGGCTACATCCATCATTGCCAGGATATCACCGACCTGGTCGAGGCAAGGCAGGCGCTGGACCAGCTCTCCGGCGCACTGCAACTCAAGGAGGAACGCCTGCGGCTGGCCCTGGACGCCACCCGCGAGGGACTCTGGGACTGGAACGTCGAAACCGGGGCCACCTACTGCAACCCGGCCTATTTCGAGATGCTGGGTTACAAACCGGACGATCTGGCGCCCAACGCCGATTCGCTCTGGGTCGCCTTGCTGCATCCGGACGAGCGCGAGGCCACGCTCACCGCCGCGCGGGAACGGCTGCGGGACGAGGGATGGTACGAACTGGAATTCCGGTTGCGGACCAAGGATGGCGGTTATCGCTGGATCAACAGCCGCGGCAAGGTCGTCGGCCGGGATCCGGCGGGGCAGCCGTTGCGGGCGATCGGCACTCACACCGACATCACCGAGCGCAAGGATGCGGAAATCCGCCTGCGCGCACTCTCGAACTACTCGCGCAGTCTGATCGAGGCCAGTCTCGATCCACTGCTCACCATCGGCCCCGACGGCCGCATCATGGATGTCAATACCGCCACCGAACAGATCACCGGCCTGCCGCGCGCCCTGCTCATCGGAAGTGATTTTTCGGGATATTTCACGCGGCCGGACCTGGCCCGCGCCGGCTACCAGAAGGTGTTCTCGGAAGGCTACGTGACCGATTATCCGCTGGCGATCCGCCATGCCGACGGCCGCGTGACCGAGGTGCTCTATAACGCCAGCGTCTACCGGGACGAATCCGGTCAGGTGGTCGGCGTCTTCGCGGCGGCCCGCGACATCACCGAGCGCAAGCGCGCCGAGGAGCAGTTGCGCGAACTGAATGCCAACCTGGAGGAAAAAGTCGCCGAGCGGACCGCCCAGCTCGCGCGGGCCAGCCAGGCCAAGAGCGAGTTTCTGGCCAATATGAGCCATGAGATACGCACCCCCATGAACGCCATCCTGGGCCTGACCCAGTTGCTGGAACGTGAAACGCTGACCGCCGACCAGCGCGACATGCTGCACAAGATCGCCACGGCGGGGGGGAACCTGCTGCACATCATCAATGACATCCTGGATTTCTCCAAAATCGAGGCCGGACAGCTCAAGGTCGAAGCCTATCCCTTCGACCTGTGCGGCATTCTGAACGATCTGGACTCCGTCCTCGGGGTCACCGCCCGGGAGAAAGCGCTGACCCTGACCTTCCGGGGCTGCGCGGAGCTATCCGGCGCCCTGCTCGGCGATCCGCTGCGCATCAAGCAGGTGCTGATCAATCTCGTCGGCAACGCCATCAAGTTCACCGAACGGGGCGAAGTCGCCATCACCGTCGAACCACTAGCGGTTTCGGCCGCCACCGCGCGGTTCCGCTTCAAGGTAAGCGACCAGGGCATTGGCATCCGCCCGGAGGCTTTGGCCGGTCTGTTCCAACCCTTTACCCAGGCGGACACCGGCACCACTCGTCGCTTTGGCGGCACCGGCCTGGGTCTCTCGATCAGCAAGCGTCTGGTCGAACTGATGGGCGGGACCATCGGCGTCGACAGCGTGCCCGGCCAGGGCAGCACCTTCTGGTTCGAGCTGCCCTTCGAACGGGTCCTCACCGAATCGACGGTGACCGCCGAACCGCCACAAGCGCCCCCCGCAACCCCCCGCGGCCCCCGACTGCGAGGACACCGCGTCCTGGCGGTGGACGACAACCGCATCAATCTGTTCATGCTGGAACGCGCGCTCAAGCGCGAGGGCGCCAGCGTCATGCTGGCCGCGGATGGCCAGCAGGCGCTACAAACCCTGCGGGCGAGTCCACAGGCCTTCGACGTGGTGCTGATGGATATCCAGATGCCGGTGCTGGACGGCTTGGGCGCGACGCGGGAAATCCGCGCGGACCCCCAACTCGCCAACCTGCCGGTCATCGCCCTGACCGCCGGCGTGCTGACGGAGGAACGCGAAGCCGCCAGCGCGGCCGGCATGAACGACTTTCTGGCCAAACCGCTGGATCTGGAGGCCATGATCCAAACCTTGGAGCTTCACTCCAGGGCGGGTGCGCAGTGATCAGGCATCCCGCGACCCGCGGCGGTCCCAGGGAAAGCGGACAGGGCCGCCCCAGCAACATCCCAGCGGTCACCTGATCCTCATGCTGCCGTCCTGGTGCGAAGTTCCCTGGCGGGAATGGCGACGCGACCCGACCGCGGACCGGAGAACCATGAGCAGATGGCTGCCGGCGGTTGCCACACCGCCCCCGGCACAGCAGGATTTGCTCGACCAGGGCGCCCAATTGGCCATGAGCCCCCCGGCGCTGAACATCCATCCCATGGTGGCCTGGGTGCTGTTGGCCGTCATGGTTGTGCTCGCCCTGTATCTGCTCCACCGCAACTGGCGCCTCAGCCGGCGGCTCAAAGGGAATGTTGAGCGGATGCAGGCGGATGAAACCCGCCTGCGCAGCCTGTCCACCGCCGTGGAGCAAAGTCCCGCCTCGATCATCATCACCGGGGCCGACGCACGCATCGAGTACGTCAATCCGCGCTTCACCCAGATCACCGGCTATTCGGCGGCCGAGATGATCGGCCAGAATCCGCGCCTGCTCAACTCCGGCCTCACCGACCGCGCCATCTTCAGCGACATGTGGCTGACCCTGAAACAGGGACGACGCTGGACGGGGGAATTCGTCAATCGGCGCAAGAACGGAGACATTTTCTGGGAGGAAGCGCACATCGCGCCGGTGCTGGATTCCAGCAACAGACCCGCGCGCTTCGTGGCGGTCAAACTGGATGTCACGGCGCGCAAGCGGGCGGAGAGTCAGGCACGCTCCCGCAACCGGGTCCTGGAGCTCCTGGCCACCATGGCCCCGCTCCGCGAAATCCTGGAAGCCATTATCGGGGATATCGAGGCGGGAAATCCGGAAATACGCTGCGGCATCCTGCTGGTGGACGAGGAAGGCCAGCATCTGGTCACCGGCGCGGCGCCGCATCTGCCGGATTTTTTCAACGCCGCCTTCGATGGACTGGAGATCGGGCCGGAGATGCCGTCCTGCGTCGCCGCGCTCCATTACCGGAAGCGCATCATCGCGGACAACATTCAGACGCATTCCTTCTGGAACCCGGCATTCCGCGAACTGGCGAATCGGGCAAAACTGGCCGCCTGCTGGTCGGAACCGATCCTGTCGGCGGCGGGCGCCATCATTGGCGTCTTTGCGGCCTATCACAGCCGGCCGCGCGGCCCGGATCAAACCGAACTGGCCCAGCTCGAACAGTCGGCGCGCTTGGCGGCCATCGCCATCGACCGCACCCGGGCGCTGGAGAATCTGCGCCACAGCGAGGAACGCCACCGTTTGCTGGCCGATAATGCGACCGACATCATCTGGACCCTGGATCTCGCCGGTTGCTACACCTACATCAGCCCTTCCTGCACGCGCATCCTGGGCTATACGCCGGAGGAACTGCTGCGATCGCCCCTGGAAGCCAACCTGACGCCGCAATCGGCCAGGATGACCCGCGAGGCCTTCCAGGGCGTCGTCGAGGCTCTGGCGACGGGCCGTCCCGCCGCGGGGTTCAGGGGTGAATTGCAGGCGCTGCGCAAGGATGGCTCCACGGTCTGGACCGAGATAGCCACCTCGGTGTTGCGTAACGCGGAGGGCGCGGGAATCGGCATCCTGGGCATCACGCGCGACATCAATGAACGCAAGACCGCGGAACAGGCCCTGCAGCAATTGAACAGCGAACTGGAACAGCGCGTGGCCCAGCGTACCGGTGAGCTGGCGGAGCGTGGGCGACAACTCGAATTGTCCGAGGAACGCTTCCGTCTGGCCATGGAAGCCTCCACCGATGGGCTCTGGGACCAGGACCTGGTGACGGGCGCCTGCTATTTCAGTCCGGCTTTCTGGACGATGCTTGGTTATCAGCCCGGGGATTTCCCCAACCGCACCGACAGTTGGCTCGATCTGTTGCACCCCGAGGACCGCAAGACGCTCGACGGCCAGTGGGATCAGTGGCAGGCGGAAGGCTATTTCGAGATGGAGTTCCGCATGCGCGCCCGGGACGGTCAGTACCGCTGGATTCTGAGCCGCGGCCGCATCGTCGCGCGCGATCCCCAGGGCAAACCGCTACGCGCGCTCGGGACCCATGTGGACATCACCGAACACAAGCAAGCCGAAGAAGCAATCCGCGAACTCAATGCCAACCTGGAGCAAAAAGTGGCCGAGCGCACCGCGCAACTGGAAATCGCCAGCGCCGCCAAGACCCAGTTCCTGGCGCACATGAGCCATGAGATACGCACCCCCATGAATGCGATCCTGGGACTGACCCAGGTTCTGGCACGCGAAAGCCCCTCGCCCGATCAGCGAATACTGATCCAGCAAATCGGCGAGGCGGGTAACACCATGCTGCACATCATCAACGACATCCTCGATTTCTCGAAGATCGAGGCCGGCCAGTTGCGGATCATGCGCGAGTCCTTCTCGCTGGAAACCCTGCTCAACCGATTGCGAAACCTCATCATGGTGTCGGCGGAGGCCCGCGGCATCGCGTTGAACATACCCCCGGCGACGGATATCAAGGGCCCACTGATTGGCGATCCCCTGCGCCTGGAGCAGGTGCTCATCAACCTGTGCAGCAATGCGATCAAATTCACCGACAAAGGCGGGGTAACCGTGACCGTCACCCAGGTGGCTGACAACCGGTCGAACTTGAGACTGCGTTTCGAGGTTCAGGATACCGGCATCGGTATTACCACCGAGGGTTTGTCGGTACTGTTTCAGCCCTTCACCCAAGGTGATGCCAGCATCACTCGCCGCTTCGGCGGAACCGGTCTGGGTCTTGCCATCAGCCGGCGCCTGGCGCATCTCATGGGAGGTGAAATCGGCGCCACCAGCACGCCGGGCGCGGGCAGCACGTTCTGGATCGAACTGCCCTTCGAGCGAGACGAGGAGCCTGTCAAGGAGCAAACCTCCACCGCGCCTCCGCCACCAAAGCCCGAGCCTGTTTTGCAACAGCGCCTCGAGGGGCTGCGAGTACTGGAAGTCGATGACAACCCCATGAACCGCATGCTGGCGCAACGGGCGTTAAAACTGGAAGGCGCCGAGGTTACGCTGGCCAATGACGGGCAACAGGCGCTGGATATCCTGAAGGCACGCCCCCGGGACTTCGATGCCGTACTCATGGACGTGCAGATGCCGGTGATGGACGGCCTCACCGCCACGCGGGCCATCCGCGCCGACGCCACACTCGCCAGGCTGCCCGTATTCGCCCTCACCGCCGGGGTGCTGCCGGAGGAACGGGAAGCGGCGCTGGAGGCCGGCGTGACGGACTTCCTGACCAAACCGCTGGAACTGCCGCGTTTGGTGGAAGCCCTGTCGGCCTGCCTGCGCAAGCATTGACCTGCCTCTGGCCCGGCGACGGGCGATTCGGGGAGTGAAGATGAAACCTGGTTTCAGACCGGCCGCCGGTGAGTCATGAGGGTTGGAATCGACTGGGGGAATACGGATATACTTCACGCGGCCAAGTTTTCGGTTTTTGAAAACAGTTGGAACTTCAGCGTCATCAGCGTTTGCATTTGGCTTTTGAAGCGGGTGCCGAGGTCGCGCAGGCAGGTGTCGATGCTGGCC
>Ga0172373_10002104_pt1 | contig 31107 bp, 31 predicted proteins | sample Lak10m_2_FD_114546 | JGI IMG/M metagenome (GOLD analysis project Ga0172373, IMG submission 114546) | Freshwater microbial communities from Kabuno Bay, South-Kivu, Congo - kab_092012_10m | ecosystem: Environmental > Aquatic > Freshwater > Lake | place: Democratic Republic of the Congo...
CATCCATGGACATCGTCTGCGTTGTAAAAATAGTTACATAGCTCACTATGCGCCTATTTTTACGCCTTGAAAATGAACAAAAATCCTGCGCGATTTGGGTACATTCATTCTTGGAAATCGCCTTACTCCCCGACTTTCAGAGAAAAACCCTGCAACACAAGCAATGCCGGAACAGCCTGCCATCAAAACAAAGAGAGAGCTACAGGCAAACCACGCATCAGATTTTTCCGCTTGACGCCTTGCTTAAAGAAACCATAATGAAAACCTATTACTTCTTAATGGAATTATAACGATGCCTACCTTGACATTCAAAATCATACCCGACAAGCTTTATGCGCCATTAGAAAGAGGCGACTGATAGGGCATGGAAGCATTGACCGGCAAAATGACTTTCCCCCGACTCGAACAAGGAACAAAATGGAGTCCGATAAGCAATTAGCACCCCCTACCGCCACCATTTTATTAGTCGACGACGATTGCACTAATCTCTCGGTTTTCGGGCAATACCTGGCGCCTTTTTTCGAGCTGGTCATCGCCACGTCGGGACAACGGGCCTTGCAACTGGCTAACGGCGCACCGAAACCGGACCTGATCCTGCTGGACATCATGATGCCGCGCATGGACGGTTACGCCGTTCTCACCCACCTTAAGGCCAATCCCAACACCCAGGATACGCCGGTGATATTCGTCACCGCGCTGAACTCGGATGTCGAGGAAGAGCGCGGGCTGCAATTAGGCGCCGTCGATTACATTTATAAGCCCTGCCATTTGTCGATTCTATTAGCGCGGATTCGCACCCAACTGGAACTTAAAAAAGCGCGCGACTGGCTGAAAAACCAGAATGCCTTCCTGGAAGCCGAGGTTGAACGCCGCAACGTGGAAAACCAGCAAGTCCATTTGCAGTTGCTGCAATCGGAAAAACTGGCGGCGATCGGCCAACTCGCCGCCGGCATTGCGCATGAAATCAACAACCCCATCGGCTTCGTCACGTCCAACCTCAACACCATCAACACTTACCTGCTGGATGTCTTTGCCGTATTGGACGCTTGCGAAACCTGGCTTGCCGACCACTCGATAGCGCCGGACGCCTTGCAGAAATTGCTCGCGCTGGAACAACAAAAAGACATCGATTACCTGCGCGGCGATATTCCGCAACTGATTGCCGAGTCTCGGGAAGGCTTATTGCGGGTAAGCAATATCGTCCAGGATCTCAAGGACTTCGCGCATACCGGAAGCAATGACTGGGAATTGGCCGATTTGCACAAAGGCATCGATTCAACACTGAACATTATCTGCAACGAACTCAAAAACCATTGCACCATTCGCAAGGAATACGGCGATATTCCCGACATAGTTTGCCTGCCGTCCCAGCTTAACCAGGTATTTATGAATTTACTGCTCAATGCCGTCCAGGCCATCGAAACCCAAGGCGACATCACGATACGCACCGGCCGTAGCGACCGGGAGGCCTGGGTGGAAATCAGCGACAACGGCCGGGGCATCGCGCCCGAACACCTGACGCGCCTGTTCGAACCGTTTTTTACCACCAAAGCGGTAGGCAAAGGCACAGGCTTGGGACTGTCGATTTCCCAGAACATTGTCCGCAAACACGGCGGCAGGATCGAAGTGAACAGCAATATCGGCCAAGGCGCCACATTCCGGGTCTGGCTGCCGATTCAGCGGGAATGACGGTAGGCTTGCAGAAGGTATCTCTGGGGCATAAATGCGTACCTACATGAAAAACCGAAAACTTGAGCGTTCAAAGTATATATCCAACATTACAATGCCCGACGCGACAATGGCTCCTGGCTTTGTTGCCCCTGCTTTATCATTAGGAGCTTCCGCAAGGCTTCATGCCGACTAAACGCCACTTTAGTTAACTGTCAACAGCATCAAACCCTAAGTGCGATTTAGCGCTGGCATTACCAACTTATTCAATAACCGCCTGCGCCTGGACATCCGCATGATAAGACGACCGGACCATAGGCGCGCTGGCGACCTGTTTAAAGCCCAAGGTCTTGGCAAGCGCGCCGTAGTCGTCAAACTCCGCCGGCGTGATATAGCGGGTCACCGGCAAATGCGCTTTGCTCGGTTGCAGGTATTGGCCCAAGGTCAGCATCGAGCAGCCGTGCGCCAATAAATCCTTCATGACTTGATGAACCTCTTCCGCTTGTTCGCCTATGCCTAGCATTAACCCCGATTTCGTGGGAATAGCCGGTTGGGCCTGGTGGAAACGCTGTAATAAATCCAGCGAGTCTTGATAATCGGAACCGGGGCGCGCCTGCTGATAAAGCCTCGGCACCGTTTCCAGGTTGTGGTTGAACACATCGCAGGGCTGGTCGGCGAGGATGGCGACGGCTTTATCGAGGCGACCGCGGAAGTCGGGCACCAGGATTTCTATTTTCGTCGCCGGTGTCAGTTCACGGATGTTTTTAATGCATTCGGCAAAATGCCCGGCACCGCCATCGCGTAAATCATCACGGTCTACCGAGGTGATGACGACGTATTTTAATGCCATCGCCTTGATCGCTTCGGCTAGGTGCCTAGGTTCATCGCCGTCCAGCGGCAACGGCTTGCCGTGCGCGACATCGCAGAACGGGCAGCGGCGCGTGCATAAGTCGCCCATGATCATGAATGTCGCCGTGCCGTGCCGGAAACATTCGCCGAGGTTCGGGCAGGCGGCTTCTTCGCAGACCGTATGCAGTCGATGTTCGCGCAATAATTGCTTAGTGCGCGTAATTTCATCGCTCGCCGAGAGTTTTACGCGTATCCAGTCCGGCTTGCGTAGCGTTATGTCCGGCTGCTCGACTTTTATCGGGATGCGCGCCAGTTTCTCGGCGCTACGTTGGTGGGATTCCGGCGTGGAACGGGATGGTGCTTGGTAAGTCATGTGTGTAATGCCGTAGTGATTGCGTGGACGACGAGGCCGGCGAGTTCAGGCGTGCCGGCCGTCACGCCCAGATCCGCCAGTTGGGTCACTTCAAGCCCTGAATAACCGCAGGGATTAATCTGCGTAAACGGCCGCAAATCCATCCGGTTATTAAGGCTCAGGCCGTGATAGCTGCAGTTTTTTTTAATCCTGAGGCCAATTGAGCCGATTTTTTTGCCATCAACATAAACCCCCGGCGCATCGGTCCTGGAAACGGCCATTATGCCATATCGGGACAAGGCGCTGATCATCGCCTGCTCCAAAATTGTCACCAATTGCCGTATGTTGATGTTTAAGCGTTTAATATCCAGCAAGGTGTAAACCACCAACTGTCCGGGACCGTGGTAAGTAACCTGCCCGCCCCGGTCGGTATTAATGACCGGGATGGCCGAAGCATTCAGGATATGTTCGCGCTTAGCGTTCAAACCCAGCGTGTAAACGGGGTCGTGTTCAACGATCCAGATTTCATCGGCGGTATCGGGATTACGCTGTTGCGTGAAATCCTGCATATCGCGCCAGGTTGTTTGATAATCCCGGTTACCCCGTTCGCGGATGCGGATAGGCAGGGGAAGTAGGTCGGGCGCTGGATAAGGGTATTGCACTATCTATGCGTGTTTGGCTGGCCGTTAAGTGGTAACTTCTCATCAAGCTCTGCTCATCTTCGCTAAATTTGGCGGGTCAATTCTGCGAATTATTAAAAGTTACGGTTCAGGTGCTGAATAATACACCGTCATCCAGGAATAACCCAGCAATGGACACCACTCTCTTTCAAACCTATACTTCATCCGCACAACGATTTACCCACTGTTTATGCGGTTAAGCTAAACCGTTTAATTTAGTGCAGATTAGATATACCGTTTCGTTTCATTCTCGATAATCGAACTTAACTAAGGGGATTAAATAATGAAAACTTTCACCGGCGCCACAAGCGGTAACAGGCGTGTTAATTTTTTTCCGGCAAACCTGGGTTTCAGCCTGATGATAGCCCTCTTCGACAGTGCTATAGTCCAGGCAGCGCCGCCTTCAATTACTCAAATTAACCCGATCAATACACCGCAAGCCCAAACTGCCGCCCCTCAATCATCAGCCCCTGCCGATGTCGATGAGCGCAACGCCAAGTTGGCGGAAAAATTATCACAATTGCTTAACCACGATGCTGGCGGCACGAATGTTTTAACGCAGTTATCACCGAGACAACGAAAAGCAGCCTCTAATTTAATGCAGCAATCCGGTAGCGACCTGCGCCTTAGAGTGCGCACCGGCGTGGGCACGGTCCGTTACTTGAAAGTTGCCGACGCCGGTAAAAAGCTGAAACGGGCGGCAACAAAGATGGCGCCCGGAAGTGACAACGCAAAACTGACGGCCCAGGAATTTTTAGAAGAGAATCGCGAGCTTTTAAACATAGCCGAACCTTCGGAAGAGTTTGTCCTGGTTCGCCATCTAAACGATAAACTGGGCCATAGCCATCTTCGTTACCAGCAAAAATACAAAAATATCCCGGTTTGGCCTTCTGATGCCGCTGTGCATCTTGATCCCCAAGGCGATGTCGAATTATTTGAAGGCGCTTATATTCCCACCCCCAGCCGCATCGTTCTCGACCCTGAAGTTACGCCGGAAGACGCGCAGGCTAAGGCCAGAAACGCCGTGCCGGGAGCGGAGTCGGCCGAGTTCAGCGAACCTGAACTGGTTCTTTATGCGCTGGATGACAAGCCGGTTCGATTGGCTTGGAAAATGGACGTCAACCTGTCGATGAGCGCGCGTTGGCTGGTTGCCGTCGACGCGATTGACGGTTCGGTATTGACTGCGTTCAACCAGGTCATGGATGCCAATATCAAGGGTTCGGGCACCGATTTAATGGGCGTTAAACGGACCTTGAATGTCTGGAATGAAAACAATACGAATTACATGATAGACACCAGCAAGAAAATGTACGACACGACGTCGGACCCGCCCAACCTGGATTCGACGAAAGGCGCCATCGTGATTATGGATGCAAACCACAAAGAGCTGGATGCCCAGGGTTCCATCACACTCAGCCATGTGACGTCCAACAACGCCAATGCCTGGAGTTTACGCGATGCCGTCAGCGCATCCTTCGGTCTTTCGAAAACCTATGATTATTATTTGAGCCAACACCAGCGCAACTCCCTTGACGGCAATGGCGGCACGGTATTCGGGGTGGTCCGTTACGCCCAGGGTCTTCAGAACGCTTTTTGGAACGGCAGCTTCATGGCTTTTGGCGATGCCCAACCTTACGCCGGCGCTTTTGATGTCGTCGGCCACGAATTGACTCACGGGGTGACGGAAAAAACAGCCGGTTTAATCTATCAAAACCAGTCCGGCGCGTTAAATGAAGCGATCTCCGATATATTCGGGCAATCGGTGGAAAATTTTAGCGGCGTGGCAAAAAACTGGACGATGGGCGAGGCTTTAGGCGCTCCGCTACGCGACATGCAGAACCCTTCCTCTTTAAAAATCCTCCCAGACGCCGCGTACACGTATCCTGCCAAGATGAGTGAGTTTTACGTCCCGGAATCCGCTTTGTTAAGCAGGCTCAAAAACGGCGATAACGGCGGTGTTCATATCAACAGCAGCATCATCAATCACGCCTTTTATTATCTTGCCGAGGGTTTGACCGGCGCCATCGGCGCAAAAGACGCCGAAAAAATTTTTTACCGCGCATTAACGACGCATCTGCTGTCCAATTCCCAATTTGTTGACGCCCGCCTGGCTTGCGTCCAATCGGCGGAGGAAATATTCGGCGCGGATTCAACCCAGGCAACAATGACGGCAAAAGCGTTTGATGCCGTTGAAATCATCGAAGACGCCGGCACGCCCACCGACCCGAATAAACGTCCCCCGGTTAACGGCACCGACGCGTCATTGTTTGTTTATTTCAACAGCGGTTTTTATTTCCTTGGCCGGCGCGAAGGCAACGATCCTAAATTCGGCGTTCAACTGAGCAATATTCCTATTTCGCCGAAACGCCCGGTAGTGTCCGGGGACGGCAGTCGAGCCGTGTTTGTCAGTGCCGATAATGATATTTGCGGAGTTGCCACCGACGGCAGCGAAGCCGCGCAATGTCTCGGGTTCAGCGGCTCTGTTTATTCCATAGCGATGACCCCGGATGCCAACCGCTGGGCTTTTGTGTTGCTGAACAACCTTGGATTTGCGACCAATCAAATGTTAATCATCGATCGAAAAGCCCAGACACAAAAAATTTATAACCTGGTCGCACCGGTCAATGACGGTTCAGGCAGTTACCCGATCGCGTATGCCGACTCCATGGATTTCAGTTCGGACGGCAGGGCCCTGGTTTACGATGCCTTGACCAATGTCACGCAACCGGGCGGCAGCGTCAATCAATTGTGGAGCATTTATGCGCTGGACATAGATAATGAAATATACACCAGCCTGTTAGCCCCGATAGAAGGTGTAGCCATCGGCAATCCGGTATTCGCGCAAACCACCGACGGCGTGCTTGCTTTCGAGGCAACCAATATATTCACCGGGGAAACGGCGGCATTTGCGGCTAACCTGGTTTCCGGGGCGGTCGGCGTTGTCGGCCAGTCGGCGCTTTGCTGCACATTGCCTGGCTTCAATGGCGATGACAGCGCCATCGTCTATGGCCAATTCAACAACTTTACGCAGCCCACCGGGTTTTCACTCATACGCCAAGCGGTCGCAAACGACTGGGTAACAGTCAGCGGCAAGTCTACTATCTGGCTTAGCGACGGCTATGCGGGCGTGATCTACCGGCGCGGAACCTATACCGTACCCGAAGCAAAAGTGGCCGCCAACCCGATAGAACTGGCTTTTGGCAATCAAAAAGGGTTCAAGAGCACGGTCAGCTTTACCAATCAAGGGTCTGCGAGAACCGCACTTGGCGACGTCAGCATCTTACCGGCAACGGCTAAATTCTCAATCGAAAGCGACAGTTGCACCGGGGTAAGCCTGGAACCCACGGCAACATGCAGCGTTGATGTCTTGTTTGCCGGTGGCTCCGGACTATTAGGCGGCACTTTGAATGCGCCTTTACCGGACGACAATAAAAAGCTGGCGGTGACGCTCAGCGGGGGAATTAAACTTAAAGTGCGTACAGGAAAAATTACCTTTAACGTAGCGACGCCAAATAAGGACCAATTCAGTTTTTCCGGCCAATTGACCGGAGCCGAAAACGTCAGCTTAACGGCAATCAAGTCGATCAGTTTCGTGTTGGGCGGTTTTAAACAAGACATCACAGGCTTTACAAAAACCGGCGGACTCTTGAAATTCCACTCGGATAAAGCCGGCGTTGCCGATTTAACCATTAATTTAGTCTCGGGGGCTTTTTCGCTGAGCGGCGGCAAGCTTGATTTAAGCAAACTCGCCAATACGCCCCAAGTGGGTTTGCGGCTCAATAAAACAATGGATTGCAGTAAACCAAAGTTTAATACGGCGCAAACTCAATCATGGACATTCGACAGCACTAAGCAGACACAAACAACGTGTACGAAATTGTTTAAGTGATGTAAGGCCTTGTGTTTATTGTTTGGTAACACACAGCCATCAAATCCAATGGAACGCTGATGCGCCGATAACATAAGGTTCTTCTTGAGTGATCTGTGTTATCTGCGTTCCATCTTTCTAACGGCTGAGTAGTTTTGCCGATTGTAGCTATTCAGCTCCTTACTGTAGGGCGTGCTGCGCGCGCCATCAACGGACTGGCGCGTTATCCACTCGCCGGAGAAGGCGCGCGCAGCACGCCCTACGCTCCAGGCAAGGACCTGGACAGTTGCTCCCGATTTAATAGCCGGCCCTATTATTGTCGGGTCTAAAAACCAGGGCGACGTTGATGAGACCGCGTCATTATTCAATCACCGGCAGGAAAGCCGAGTTATCTTCATTCGTGGCCCATAAATCGCCTGTTTCCAGATCGAACCACCAGCCGTGTAAGCTGAGTGAACCGGCATCCAGGCGTTCCCTGATCCACGGATAACTGCAAAGATTATCCAGCGAGCCTCGTATCACCGCGCGTTCAACCAAATGCGGGTGCAGACACAGGTTTTCCACATCCGCTTCGCGCACCAACACTCCATTATCGGCTTCCACGCCGTCCAATTGGTCCACGACATAGCGGTAGCAACCGTCCATCGCTATCGAAACCCAATCGCCGATAAAATCGCTACGGGCTTTTTGGCCGGACAGCGTTTCCAACAAGGTATGAATACCGTTGCAATGGGCATGCCCTAAAATAACAATGTGCTCAACGGCCAAATCGCGAACGGCATATTCAATAGCCGAACGCGCGCTGTCGTATTTGCCTTCCAGGTAATAAGGCGGCACCAGGTTCGCGAAATTTCGCAGCACATACAAATCGCCGGGCGCGGCATCCATTATCAAGGCCGGGTCCACGCGGGAATCGCTGCAGGCGATTAATAAAATCCTGGGATGCTGGCCGTGTTCAACCAGGTCCTTCATATTGCCGGGATTCAAGTCATAAAAACGATGTTGAAAACTTTTAATACCGCCGAAGAGTTTGGCTAAGGCCGGATGAATGAATGCTTGCATGATGTTTAAGACCGTGTCTACACGTTATAAGGGTGGACTGCATTAAAGCCGTGCACTTTGGCTTGCGTGGTAAAAACCGGCGGTAGCCAGGCGTTTTGTTCCTGCCCGGCAAGAAATGCCGCCAACCAAAACGCCTGGCTACGTATCGGCAATATAAAAGCATAAAGTTTTCCATTCGGTAATTCGGCGAGATCGCCTACCGCATAGATATTTTCATCGCTGGTCTGCAAATAGGGGTTTACCTTGACGCCCCGCCCGATCGCCAGGCCTGCTTTTTCGGCCAATTCGGTATTCGGCTTAAAACCGCAGGCGACTATCAGCGCATCGAATCCAGCCGGCGCATCGGTTATTACGCAGATTTTTTCATCTTGCCTGGCAAAGCCCTGCACCGCCTGGTTTAACAATACCTGTACCCCGCAATCCTGTAATACCCGCTGCAGCAAAACTGAATCTTCTGCTACCAATTGCCGCTCCATCAGGCGGTCCATTGCATGATACAGCCTCACCTTATCGCCGGAGACAGCCAGGTCGGATGCGACTTCACAGCCGATTAAGCCGCCGCCGATAATCGCCCAATCAGGATGCCGGCCCTGGTCCAAAAAAACCTGCCGGAATTTACGCAGGGCTTTTAAATCGGCAAGGCTGTTCAGGCAGAAAAATAAATCGCTATACGCCCTGAAAGGCGGTGGAATAAAGGCCGCGGAACCTTGCGCTAGGACCAGTTTATCGTAGCATAGCGATTTTTCCTCACCGGAACCCTTGAGTATCAGCGTGCTGTTACTACAGTTAATCGATGTGACTTCGGCGCCGCCGATAACCGTGATGCCGGCGGCGCGGAGTTTATCGAAGGTTTTAAGGATGATGGATTGCTCAATATCGCTTTTGCTGAACCCGCGCGACAATAAGGGCCTGGAGTAATAGCCGTCGTTTTCCCTGGTAAGCAGCGTAATATCGGCATCCGCGGACAATGCGCGGTATTTCTCCGCAAAGCTGACACCCGCCACACCTGAACCAATGATAACGACGCGCATAGTTTTATCCTCCTGGAAATATTTAACTCGCTAATTCGAATTCGCTTTTTTCCGCCCCGCATTCAGGGCAACGCCAATCGTCGGGAATATCTTTCCATAATGTGCCCGGAGCAATGCCGGAATCCGTATCGCCTTCGGCTTCATCATAAATATGTCCGCAAATATCGCATTGGTATTTTTTATAATCAGGCATGGCCGTTCCTCTGTTAAGATTAAAAATGTTCTACAACCTACCTGACTGTAACAGTTTTATTCTAATTTTCAATTCAAATCCTATGCATGTGGCCTGATAGGGCGCGCCGTGCGCGCCAGAGGAGGACGTCGATAATCCCAAGCGGCAAAGAAGGCGCGCGCGGCGCGCCCTACTCGGCTTTTAATCCCCCCCATCACCCTGTTTAAACGGCAGGTAGGTTGCCGCATCGGCTTTATAAGCCTGCATCGCCTGTTGTTCCCTGGCTAAAAAATGCGCTATCGCATCGGCGAAGCGGCTATCTTTAATCCAGTGCGCGGAATAAGTCGTAACCGGCTCAAAACCACGCGCTATTTTATGTTCGCCCTGCGCACCGGAATCAAAATGCTCCAGGCCGTGTTCGATACAGTAATCCAGCCCCTGATAGTAGCAGGCTTCAAAATGCAGCGCATTGTATTCCTCATCGCATCCCCAATACCTCCCATACAAGGTATCAGCGCCGATAAAACTCAATGCCGCACCGACATATTGCCCCGCTTTGAGCGCGAACACCAGTAATATCCGCTCGCCCATCTGCGTCGCCAGTTGCTGGAAAAATGCCGGATTCAGATAAGGTTGCGCGCCTTTTTTTAAATACGTCAGCGCATAAAACCGGAAAAACACCTCCCATTGCGATGCGCTGGCATCCCGCCCGGTTATCCGTCTCAACTCAAGGCCTTGCTCGCCGACCCTGCGCCGTTCGCGTTTAATCATCTTGCGTTTGCCCGCATTCAGGGTTTGCAGAAAATCATCAAAATCATGATAACCTTTGTTAAACCAGTGAAACTGTACATTCTCGCGTATCTGCAATTTTAGCGAGCGCAGCAGTTCAAGCCGCCCTGTATCGGGGAACAGGCAATGCCAGGATGATACACCGTGTTGCTCGGCAAGCGCCTTGACGGCGTCCAGCATTAACTGGAAGATTTCGCGTTCGTCGGCGCGCGCTTTACTGCAAAAGCGCGCGCCCTGGCACGGCGTAAAAGGGATAGCCGTCAGCCATTTGGGGTAGTAGGCCAAGCCGTATTGATGATAAGCCTGCGCCCACTGGTTATCGAAGACGTATTCGCCGCGTGAATGCTGTTTAAGGTATAACGGCATCATACCTAGCAATTCATCGCCGTTAACCACCAAAAGATGGCTAGGCCGCCATCCGCTTTGTTCCGATACCGCCCCGGACTGCTCCAAGGCCAATAAAAACTCATAACGTAAAAAAGGGTAAGCATCGCCGGCAAGACTATTCCAGGACTCGGCATCGACTTGAGCCAGGCTGTCAATCAGTTTTATTTTCATAGACGGTACAATTAAAACACGACATCGATCACAGGAAAAACCGACATGATCCATAAACCTTTTTCCGAGGCCTGTGAAAACAATAAGGCGCCTATCTTGCAAGAGATACGCAAAGTTTTCGGCGCTAACGCCACTGTCTGGGAAATCGGCAGCGGTACCGGCCAGCATGCCTGCTACTTCGCCGAACATTTGCCGCAGATTAACTGGCAACCCACGGATAGAAGCGAAAATATCCCAGGCATCCGCTTATGGTGTGATGACGCTTGCCTGAGCAACCTAATGGCGCCGATCATTCTCGATGTTACCGACGCCGTGTGGCCGCATAATGCTATCGATGCGGTATTCACCGCCAATACCCTGCATATCATGAGCTGGCATGAGATAGAGGTGTTTTTCGGCCGCTTGGCTGAAAACCTGAAAAAAGATGCGCTAGCCTGCATTTACGGCCCGTTTAATTATAGCGGGATGTATACCAGTGACAGCAATGCCAGGTTCGACCGCTGGCTTAAAGAAAGAGACGCCTTAAGCGGCATCAGGGATTTCGAGGCGGTTAATGCGCTGGCATCGGCCAATGGCTTTGCATTGCTCGATGATATTGCGATGCCGGCGAATAATCGCTTCCTCGTGCTGCAAAACCGCGGTAAATAGTGCGTATTACCGGGTCCCGAAGACAACGATGGTTTTGCCGTGTGCGGTAATCAGTTTTTTATTTTCCAGCTCTTTGATCACACGACCCGCCATTTCTCTCGAACACCCGACAAGCCGGCCGATTTCCTGCCGGGATATATGCAACTGCATGCCGTCCGGATGCGTTATCGCATCGGGTTCCTTACAAAGATCGAGCAGGATGCGGGCAATCCGCCCTTCCACATCCATGAAAGCCAGGTCGCTGAATTTACGACTGGTAATCAAAAGACGCGCCGATAACTGGTAACCTATCAAATAAAGCAGGTCCGGCGCATATTCCAGCAATTCATCCTTCAGCGCCTGCCGAAAACGTTCATAGCTTATTTCGGCCAAGTGACACTCGCTACGTGTTTTAACCGTCACTTGCCGGGTTTCTTCGATGTCATTAAAAACACCGACTTCACCGATAAATTCATTTTTATTCAAGTAAGCCAGCATCAACTCCTGCTTGCCGTCGCCATCTTCGGCACTCACGCTGACCGAGCCGTCAATGATGAAATAAAGCTTGTCGCCGTTATCGCCGGGCTTGAAAATACTGGCCTTCGCCGGATAAACCCTTTTATGGCATAAGTGCAAAAATTTCTCTAATGCTTCTTTTCTGTATAAATCTTTTGGGAGGCTTCGCGTCATGGGAATTGTTATCTGATGTCCATGTAATCTATCTGTCAGGAGCGCAGGATTTTAACAAAAAATCAACACCGAAACGCTATAAAAACTATATTGTGTGCTATTCTATGCGTCTTTTTTCGCTAGGGTAGAATAAATGCAAGCAACAGTCAAATGGGTCGACGGCGTTATGTTTGTCGGCGAAACTGGCAGTGGCCATGCGGTAGTGATGGATGGTCCTCCCGATCACGGCGGACGCAACATGGGCATACGCCCTATGGAAATGATTTTGTTGGGCGTAGGCGGTTGCTCATCTTTCGATGTGGTGCAGATTTTGCAAAAAGGCAGGAATGCTATTGTCAACTGCGTTACTGAAATCTCGGCCGAGCGCGTTGATGCGGTACCCAGTGTGTTTAGCAAAATTCATTTACATTTTATTGTCAGCGGCCATGATTTAAAAGCATCGGCTGTCGAACGCGCGGTGAAATTGTCTGCGGAAAAATATTGTTCGGCAACCATCATGCTGGGCAAATCGGTGGAAATTACCCATGATTTTGAAGTTATAGAGGTTTAATGAATTGAACAAATTGCAACTACACGGTTTCAACAATTTAACAAAGTCGCTCAGTTTTAATATATACGATATTTGCTACGCCCCCGCCGAACAGCAGCTGGCTTATATCGAATATATCGATGAGGCTTATAATGCTACAAGGCTGACGCAAATCCTGAAAGATGTTGCCGAAATCATAGGCGCGCAAATCCTTAACATCGCCCACCAGGATTATGATCCGCAAGGCGCTAGCGTGACGATGCTGATTTCAGAGGGCGATGTAACGCCGCCTTCCAATATGAACAGCCAATCGCCAGGACCGCTGCCTGAAACCGTCCTCGCGCACCTGGATAAAAGCCATATTACCGTCCATACCTATCCCGAGAGCCATCCCGATAGCGGTATCAGCACGTTTCGCGCCGATATTGACGTTTCCACCTGCGGGCGCATTTCGCCATTAAAAGCGCTTAATTACCTGATCCATAGTTTTGAATCCGATGTCGTCATCATGGATTACAGGGTGCGTGGTTTTACGCGTGATATATCGGGCAAAAAGCATTTTATCGACCACAATATCACGTCCATCCAGAACTATATTGCCAAAGATACCCAGGAAAGCTATCAAATGATAGACGTGAACGTCTATCACGAAAATATTTTTCATACCAAGATGATGCTCAAGGAAACCGAGCTGGAGAATTATTTGTTTGAAAAGGAAAGCAACCTGAATAGCGCTCAAAAAATGGAAATTCAAAAAAAGCTGGAAAAGGAAGTCACGGAAATTTTTTACGGCCACAACTATCGCCGTAACAAAATAAAAGTCGATCAAAAATAACCGACCGACTTGAGTCGGGGCCCTTGATAAGCGGTCCCGACTCAGGACATTATGCTTTTAACTGCCGAGCAAGCAGCGTGACAGGATGTAAAACTTCCAAAGCAATCCCCCTTTCCCTCAGACCCGCCGCAATATGTAAAGCGCAGCCGATATTTGAGCTGACCAGGTAGCCGGGCCGCTTTTCCAGCGCCACAGCCAATAAATCCCCTAACAAGGCCTGCGCCATTTCAACATGATCCAGCATATAACTGCCGGCCGAACCACAGCACGGTATCGTTTCAGGCAATGGCTTTATATCGATGCCTGGAATTTGCCGCAGCAGCATCGCCACCTCTTTTTCCGAACGCATGACATTTTTTAGCGAACACGGCGTATGCACGCATACCGTTGCATCTAACGGCAATAATCGTTCAGCTAAATCCTCGGCGTGCTGCAGTAAAAACCGGCTGACATCGATAACTTTGCCTGCAAATTCAGTCTGCTGATACTCCTGCAGGCGGCTGCCGCAGCCGGATGCAATCGTTACAATAGCCTCCAACGAGTAATCCGCAAACGCGCGGCAATTGATTGCCGCCAGTTGCTCCGCCGCCTCCCGGTCGCCATCATGCAAAGCCAACGCACCGCAACAGGCTTGCTGCTCAGGCGCATGTACATTAAAGCCGGCAGCGGTTAACAGCTTGACCGCGGCATTCACGGTTTCATGATCCAGTAACTGTCCCATGCAGCCGACAAACAAGCCTACGTCGCCTTTATGATGCTTTTGCGCCGCATAATGCGTTTGCATCGGCATGGGTTCATGATACTCCGGCAGCAAACGGTCAATAGTATCCAGATGCAGTAATTTCAGTAATTTGAGCGCGCGCGCGGCTTTTTGCAAGCGACTGGCCTGGTAAAACCTTAAGCTTTTTTGCGCTAGGCGATTGACCGCTTTATTGTGGGATATTTTTTTCATCAGCGATAACGCCAAAGAAGCCTCGCCCCGCAGATAACGCCGGCTGCGAAAATTATCGATCAAGCGGCTGTAGGGCACGACAGCCGGGCAAACCCTCTCGCATGAGCGGCATAACAGGCAGTTATCAATATGTCCAAGCAGTTTTTCCGAGGCATCCAATTGACCGTTTGCCCAGGCCTGGATCAATGCAATCCGGCCACGCGGCGATTCGTTTTCATCCTGCGTTTGCTTATAGGTGGGGCAATGTGGCAGGCATAAACCGCATTTAACGCAAATATCCGCATCAGCCAATAAGGCCTCATCTCCCTGCATGAACCAGCGCCTCCACAATATCGTCATATTCATCACGTTTAGGCCGGTACAGGAGTAAACCCAAAACCGACATGCCGATAAATATATACAGCGTATTGAAACCATCACCCAGCATGAACATGACAAGACCGTAAATTCCGACCGATTCAATCAGCGACATCGAAACCAGGATGGTTGTCAAATAACGGTTTTTTGCCGAAGCAAGCGCATTACTTATCGCTTCGGGCATACCGGCTTCGTCATATGCCGGACGTATCACCGGCATAGTTTGAGCGAGCCGCAACTGGATATGGCGAACCAGGTTCGCCACCGGGAAGGTAACGATCGCCACACCGTAAAGTACCGTCCTGACCAGCACCCGTTGGTCTTCCGGCAGCGGCTGCTGCATTGGCTTGCCCAAGGTATGGCAGATTATGATAGTGGCGGCCAGCGTCGCCAGCATCATGCCGGTAATCACCCAGGGGAGTAAGAGGTCCGCTGTCAAGCGTGGTTGGTCAATTCTATCCTGCATGGCGTTTCCCGATGCTCATGTGGCCCTCACGCATTTTCATTGTTGTCTATATCGCAGCAACCATAATGGTGTTGATAGTCCTCCAAAGCGCGCCTGATCACTTCATGCGCTTCCTCCCGCCCATAGACATTGGTAATTTCGCAATAACCTTTTTCGCCGGGGAGGCTTTTATAGGTCAGGAAATAATGTCTCAACCGGTTAATGTACGACTCGGGACAATCCGAGACATCATTCCATTGCCTGTAAAACTCGTCGCCTTTCATGACGGCAATAATCTTATCGTCGGCCTCGTCTCTATCGAGCAAGCGGAATCCGCCGATAGGGACGGCCTGCAAAATAATATCGCTATGCGTTACGGTGCGCTCGCTCAGGACGCAAATATCCAACGGGTCACCATCGCCTTTGGCAACCGTTTTTCCCGACTTTAATGCGGCAAATTCGGCGACACGTTCGGCGCAATACGTTTGCGGTATGAAGCCGTACAGCGTAGGCACGGTATTGGAAAACTTTTGCGGCCGGTCGATTTTAAGGTAACCCGTGGTTTTATCGATTTCATACTTGATCGTATCGGTCGGCACCATTTCTATGAAGGCAGTGACAATAGCCGGCGCTTTGTCGCCGGGATCGATGCCGTGCCAGGGATGTGCTTTATGTTGTATGTTCATTGCAGCTCTTTTTAAAAAGGTAAAATGGATAAAAGCCGATAACAATCGGCATTAGACTGAAATAGGCGCTTTGATAGGCTCATGCGCCAGGTAGTTAATCATTTCAAAATCGTCATAGTGATAATCGAATATCGATTCCGGCCTGCGTTTTATTGCCAAGGCCGGTAATGAATAAGGCGTGCGGCTTAATTGCAATTTAGCCTGTTCCAGGTGGTTAAGATACAAATGCACGTCACCGCCCGTCCAGATAAAATCGCCGACTTCCAAATCGCTCTGCTGCGCGACAATATGCGTCAATAAGGCATAACTTGCGATATTAAACGGCAACCCCAAAAATGTATCGCAACTGCGCTGGTAAAGCTGGCAAGACAATCTGCCGTCAGCCACATAAAACTGGAAAAACGCATGGCAGGGCGCCAAAGCCATTTTACCCTGCGCGACATTCGCCTGCGGACTGATGCGTTCGTCCGGCAAGTCGGCGACATTCCATGCCGATACGATAATGCGCCGGCTGTCGGGTGTCTCCTTTAGCTGTTGGATAACCTGCCTGACCTGGTCGATATGCCGGCCATCCGGTGCAGGCCATGAGCGCCATTGCTCCCCATAGATAGGGCCTAAGTCGCCGCGTTCATCCGCCCATTCGTTCCAGATACTGACATTATGCTGGTGTAGATAGGCCACGTTGGTCTCGCCTTTTAAAAACCACAGCAGCTCGTGAATAATGGATTTTAAATGGACTTTCTTCGTGGTCAGCAACGGGAAACCTTGAGCGAGCGGAAAGCGCATCTGGCAGCCGAAAATGGATAAGGTGCCGCTGCCGGTCCTGTCGCCTTTTGTATGGCCTTCGGCCAGGATTTTATCGAGTAATTCTAAATATTGCTTCATGCCGTTTTCTTGGCGACTATTGGTGTTGTAACCATAGTTCCCGCTTATTTAACAAAAATATTGGTGTGAACGCTAACGTTGTGCGCCATCAATTTCCCAAGCGTTTAATCACACCAGGAGCTGGCAGCCACATTCCAGCTCGATAACGACCGGAGATACTTGCCGCGTGGTTCGATTCTTGCGGACATGCAAAACCAGTAGCGTGAGCGGATCGAAAACAATCACGTCCTTGACGCCTTGCGACAGGTAAAACGGCGGCCCGATTTCCAAGTCCTTGGCTTCATAGCCCTTACTGACGACCTCGATGACAGCCTCGGGAATCATCGTTAATGCCGAATCCTGCTCTTCCTCGCTAGGTTCCCGGCAAAAGATCGAGATGTCAGGACGTTTTAGCCCATTAGGAAACTGGATATAAACATCCACGGCATGGACGCATTCGCATTTTGAACTAATATTCGTCTTGCTGATTCCTTGCACAATGCGCGCTATATGTTTCTGGTGGCGATAAACAGGTTGCGCTTCCCAAATGGGAAGGCCGTTGACAATTTCAAGGCGAACTCCAAGCTCACTGGCCTGAAGCAGGATGGGTGATAGACTCATGATTTTTGTATACCCCTGATTTGATATTTCCCGTGTGGCGACACTGATTAAATTTTTATGCGCCCTAAATAATCGCTTACTACGTCGCATGCGATTATCGCGTATTGAAAACCTCTATCTTGTTATCGTCTTATTTGCCTGTTACGGCTTGTCTATTAGCCCAATAAAACATCGCTCCGCCAATAATAATCATCGGTGCGGACAATATCTGCCCCATCGTCACCCAATCCAATGCCAGGTAGCCGAGATGCGCATCCGGCATCCTGTAAAATTCGACAAAAAACCGGAAGCAGCCGTACAGCAATACCGCTAACGCGGTTGTCGCCATCACCGGCCTCGGTTTTTTCGAATAAACCCAAAGTACAGCAAACAGCACCAGGCCTTCCAGAAAAGCTTCATACAACTGCGACGGGTGCCGCGCCAACGGACCGCCGTTCGGGAAAACCATAGCCCAGGGCACATCGCTGGGCCTGCCCCAGAGTTCCGAGTTGATAAAATTGCCGATGCGCCCTGCCCCAAGGCCGATAGGTGCGAGCGGTGCGATAATATCGGTCAGTTGCAGCACGGTGCAGCCCTGTTTTTTGCCGAAAAACCACATCGCGACAAATACGCCGAGCATACCGCCATGAAAAGACATGCCGCCTTCCCATATTTTAAAGAGCACTATCGGGTTATGGATAAACTCACTGAAGTTATAAAACAGGATATAGCCTATCCTGCCGCCCAAAATGACGCCTAAGGCCCCGTAAGTAACCAGGTCTTCAATCGCCTCCGGTTTAACCGGCGACCAGGCTTGTTTTGCCCTGTTTTGTCCCAAAAAATATACGGCGACGAAACCGATCAGGTACATCAGGCCGTACCAGTGGACTTTTAAAGGGCCGACAGCAATCGCAATGGGATCAATTTGGGGGTAACTTAGCATGTCAAGCCTCATTATAATGAAAAATAAATATTAAAAATATCAATTAGTTATATTAATTACGATATTTTACATTGAGCTGGAAATATCATAATTAATGGTAGAAAATCTCATAATTCATGAAATCCCAACAAGCCTGCCGCACACCCAATTTAAAATCAATTGACTGTATTTACTGTTGGCGGACTGATTTGTTTAGATCATCACCTGCGATGAGTTTTGTGGGGAAAGCCATTAGGCAATCTTTAAATAAAGTCGAGGTAAACCTGGAGTGGATTTCATTTATGCCGAAGCAATGCTGAATATCGAATTTTAGTATGATTCCTGCACAAATTTCATTCCTATTTTAAGGCATTATTATTCGTCACCCTTACCTTGTTTATATAGCAGCCTTACTCTTTCCCCGCCAGGAACGGCACAAAAGTGACGGCATCCAGTTCTTCAATCTTATAAGCGTCGACGGTGCGCGTCACTCTTTGCAGCGTCTGTTTGCCGCTTTGCCCGATGGGGATCACCATAACACCGCCGACGGCCATCTGCTGCAATAGCAGTTCAGGGAGGGCTGGCGGTGCGGCGGAGACCAGAATGCCGTCAAACGGCGCATAATCCGGCCAGCCCAAACTGCCGTCGCCATACATGAAACTGATATTCTTAAGTTTTAAATCCCATAAGTACGCCTGCGCTTTTTTCTGTAACGGCAGGATGCGTTCGATGGAGTAAACGTGACCGACCAGTTGCGCCAGTACCGCCGTCTGGTAACCGCAGCCGGTGCCTATTTCCAATACTTTGGAGACATGGCCTGACGAGAGTAACAATTCAGTCATCCTCGCGACGATATAAGGCTGTGAGATCGTCTGGTTGAAACCTATCGGTAGTGCCGTATCTTCATAAGCCCTGCTGGCTAACGCTTCGTCCATGAAAATATGCCGGGGGGTGTTTCTCATTGCCTCCAGCACGTTCCTGTTGCTGATCCCTTGCTCCGACAAACGTTTAACCATGCGCTCGCGCGTGCGCGGGGAAGTCATACCTATGCCTTGCAGGTGTGGCATCATAAGTTTTGCTCCTTGGGTAACCATATCTTTAAGTCATTGAGCCGGTCATACCAGGTCAGGTCCAGTTGCAGCGGGGTGACTGACACATAGCCGGTATTAACCGCATAAAAATCGGTTCCGGGTCCGGCATCCTGTTCCGCACCCGGCGGGCCGACCCAATAAATCGTGCGCCCGCGCGGATCCTTGCCGGTGACGACGGGTTCCGATTTGTGGCGCTGGCCCAGCCGGGTCGCCTGATAGCCTCTAAGTTCATGAACCGCCAAATCCGGCACATTAATATTGAGAATGGTATCTTGCGGCAAGGGCTTGCTGATTAATTGCTTGAGTATGGTGACGGCAACATGGGCCGCGGTATCGAAATGAACGGGATCGCTGCCTACTAATGAGATCGCAACCGCAGGAAGACCTAAAAAACGTCCTTCGGTTGCCGCGGCAACCGTACCTGAATACAGTACGTCATCGCCTAAATTAGAGCCATGATTAATGCCGGCAAAAACCATATCCGGCTCCTGCTTCAGCAGGCCGGTAATGGCCAAATGGACACAATCGGTAGGCGTGCCGTCCACTTTAATAAAACCGTTATCCGCAGGATAGGCTCGCAAAGGCATTTCCAGGGTCAGCGAGTTGCTTGCCGCGCTACGATTTTTATCGGGAGCAACCACTGAAATTTCAGCATATTCACGCAGTGCATCCGCTAATGCAGAAAGGCCTTCAGCCAAGTAGCCGTCATCATTACTTAACAAAATATGCATTATCAGTCGCCCTGGCACGGAATAAGCTATAAAATCAAACATATTAGCAACAATAGCCTACAAAATCAGCCTTCGTGACAAAAAAAATCCCGACTCCAGAAGATAGTTATTTGTTTCGCGAGACGATAGGGAAAGTGCGTTCGGTAAAAAAAGATAAAGTGCAGTTGACCGCACAGGCTAAGCCTAAACCATTCCCCAAACCGCAAACCGTTAATGTACAGGACTATCTAGCGGGAGCATCTGAAATTGACACCGTCGGGCGCGAGGATGCGTTGAGCTTCATTACATCCGATGTACCCCAAAATGTCCTGGCAAAACTGCGCCAGGGTTATTTTGGCCTGGATGCGGAGATAGACCTGCATGGTTTGAGCAGCAATGAAGCCAAACGGCAATTATTGGATTTCCTGCACCGCTGTGTCAAAGAAGGCTGCCGCTGCGTACATATTGTTCACGGTAAAGGCTACCGTTCCCAGGACCCTTTTCCCATTCTTAAAAACAATATTAACTTATGGCTAAGGCAGCATAAAGATGTCCAGGCATTTTGTTCGGCATTACCTAAAGACGGCGGAACCGGCGCGGTTTATGTCTTGCTGTACAGGTCGGCAAGGTAAGGCGCAACGCCTGTTTGACAACTAAGCTGGCCTCCTGTTAAGCCACTGACATCGCCCGGTTATTAACGTTTAAGTGAATGATTTAGTTAATGCTTGCTAGGAATGCCTATATTGATTATCCTAAATCGGTCGTGTAGACGCGGCTTGGGTTAATCAACTTAAATTGAACAGGGGTAAAGTGTGATGACAGAATTGGTAAAAGCGGAAAGCAATACTTATAGCGATGCTCAGGAGCTGGTTAAAAAGAGCATGTATGTATCAATGGCGGCCGGACTGGTACCGGTACCGATTTTTGATTTTTTGGCAATAACGGGTATTCAAATTGAAATGCTGAGAAGGTTAAGCCATCTTTACGGCGTCACTTTCATGGAAGGCAAAGTTAAAAACCTTGTGGCGGCGCTTATCGGGGGAAGTTTCCCGTCATCGTTTGCCCCGGTTTTTGCAGGACTCAGCAAAATGGTTCCCGTTGTCGGCACGACTATCGGCGCGGTGACCTTGCCGTTGATTGCAGGCGCATCAACCTATGCCATAGGTAAAGTGTTTATCCAGCATTTTGAATCAGGCGGTACATTTTTGACGTTTGATCCCAAAAGCGTTCGCGCCTATTATGCAGAACAATTCAAAGAAGGAAAAGTTGCTGCTGTCGAAGCCAAAAAAGCGACTGCATAACAATAAGGTTAACGGTCGATTCAAAACAAATCCGTGGTCAATCATGGCCTTCTGTTTAGCGGGCTATGCTTGACCCTGCCTGACCGGACATTCCCGATGGCAACGCCTCGCCAAGGCGATTGCTTATCTTTACCCACGCTGTATACAGATTTTAATCATGATGCGCTACTTACCCGCGTTAATCACTTCCACGATTGTTGCATTATTGCTGTTGGTGTATTTCCAGCCCTTGATATTTATTACCATAAAATCAGGCGAGGAAGGGGTGTTGTATCGGCGTTTTGCAGGCGGAACGGTGACCGACCAGACCTATAAGGAAGGTTTTCATATCGTCTACCCTTGGAACAAAATGACGATTTATAACATTCGCGTGCAACAAAAAAGTTTCTCTTTTTTCGTGCTGACGGCCGAAGGCTTGAAAATAGAACTGTTGCTGTCAGTGCGTTACTATCCCCGGCGCGATGCATTAGGCATTCTGCATCAACAAATAGGCCCCGATTATGTAGAAAAAATCGTTTTTCCCGAAGTTGAGAATACCTTGCGTGTTCTAGTGGGAAAACTGGCCCTGGACCAGCTTTACAGCAATGAAGAAAGCCTGCACCAGATGATCATCAAGACGGTCGCCGAGATTGAAACCAATTACATCATCATCGAAGATGTCATCTTGCGCCAGATCATGTTGCCCAAGCAGGTTGAAACGGCTATCGAAACCAAGATAGAGCAAAAGCAACTGGCCGAAGCCTATAAATACCGGATAGACCGGGAAGCCCAGGAAGCCACAAGGAAAAAAATAGAGGCTGATGGGATTAGCGAATACAATGTGAAAATACACAAGTCATTGACGCCGGATATCTTGAAATGGAAAGGAATCCAGGCCACCCAGGCCCTCGCCGAATCGCCGAATGCAAAAATCGTCGTGATCGGCAACGGCGGCAACCAATTGCCCATTATCCTGGGAGGGCCTGCCGGGCAATAAGAATGAGTAAAAAATACATAGGCCCGTTTGTCGTTCTAGTCGTTATCATACTGGTTATATTAAAAAGTATTTATAGCTATTACTTAACATACGATTACTCGTTACGGCGGCGGGCAGAAATAACCCGGCAAAATGATAATGACATCAATGTCGCCGTCGTATGGAATTTTCTGCACGAGAAGAGTTTCCTTGACGGTGCCAGGCTTGCCGTTAACGAAACCAACCGGGACGGCATAAAACTGGTGTCCGACCAAAAGACCCATATCGCCCGGCTGGTGCTGCACGAATATGATGACAGCACTGATGACGACGCCAGGGATACCTGGCTGTCCATTTCCGCAACCCGGAACATCGCCGCCGTGATCGGGCATTCGTCGTCGGCATCGGCAATACCGGCCTCCATCAGCTATGAATATAACGGCGTGTTGTTTATTTCAGCCCTTGCCACCGATACTGCATTAACCGCGCACCGGTTTAAATATACATTCAGCATCAACCCGACCGACCGTTTCTATGCGGACCGCTTGATCGATTACGCAAAAACACACCATCTTTACAAATTAATCATCCTGTTTGCCCAGGATGATTACGGCATGGATTTTTATACCACGTTTACCGGCGGCGACCTGCCTGGAGGCTTTGAGATCATTGCGTCGCGCTCTTTTTTTGCGAGTGGGGAAGACAAGCGGGCGGGGAATATCGACAGCAAAGCGGGCCTTATCTACCAACTGATGCAATATGATTTTGACGCCGTGGTGCTTGGGGCGCGGGGCCAACTGGGAGCGCAAATGATCGAATTATTGCGCTCCATGGGGATTGACAAACCTATCCTGAGCAGTGAAGGCCTTGACGACGCAACGGTATGGGAAATGTCCCATCAAACCGCCAATAAGCTGTATGTCGCCTCTGTTTTCCCGGAAGATGGCGGGACGGTTCAAAAGCCTGCCGGCGAACCCGAAAAACCAATACCGTCGTCGCCTCGTCTTTTTATCGACAACTTTAAGCAAACCTACGGTTATGCGCCGGGTTATTTTGCCTTCCAGGGCTACGAGGCCGTCAAGGTGCTGGCCTCCGCTTTCCAGTCGGCAGCTTCCGCAGAACCCATCAAGGTGGCGGCAACCTTGCAATATGGTAATAAAAACGGTTACAACCACTATGTATTCGACCGGAACAGTTTGATTGCCAATAAAAAAATAGTGGTTAAGGAAATGATCAATGGAAAATTCAAAACAGTTGACCCGGAGTAAATGATGCTGGCGTGGACGATATATGTAGCGGCCTGCTTTTTGGTGGGTATTTTTGGAATTAACAAGAAATTCGGTTTTTGGGGATATTTTTTCGGCTCCATTTTGCTAAGCCCGGTGGTCGGCATTATCTTGCTCTTTGCGTCGGATCCAAGGAAGCCGACGTAAATCAATATTGCCGTTAAGTACGGCCGTGCAGGCTTTGCCGGCCCCGTAGCTTCAAGGCTAAACCGGCCGGTCCTGTGAGTCCAGCATGCGTTCAACCAATTGCCTGCCTGCTTCTATCAAGGGATGGACAACAAACGTGGCGCCCAAGCGATAAAGTTCAGCCTCTTCATCCGTATGAAAACAGACCGTACCGATATTGCCTTTAAACCGGCGCATTTTCAATTGTACGATCGACGATGACCTGGCCTCAAACTCGGGCATGGTCAGGATAATGCCCTTGATCCTTGCCAACGGCAATTTGTCCCATAGCTCGGCATCTTCCGCATCGCCGTAAAGCACACGCCGGCCGTCGGCGAGCAGATTTTGCAACACGGTAGGGTCGGCATCCAAACCCAAAACCAGGGTATCCTGCCGATTGAACTCAAGATAAGCCGAGACACCGGTACGTCCCATGCCGACCACCAGCCACTCGGCAACACCGATGGTGCTGGGCAATTTGTCAGGATGGTCGACTTTTCTTTCGAAGCGCACTAATAAATGTTCCAGCGACGAAAACAGGCGATGGGAAAAGTAATTCAACGGCGCCGCGACCGCCAGCGAAAGCGCCACCGCCAAACCGATAATGGATTGCCAGACCGGCGGCAGCAGATTCGCCTTAACAACGACATCCGATGTAATCAACGCAAATTCGCTATAAGTCATCAAGGCCAGTGAGGAAACAAACGCCGTTCGCGCCCGTAAGCCGACCAGCAGGAACAGTGCGAAAAAAAGCCCGCCCTGCAACGGCAATAACGATAATAAACCCAGCGCCTGTAAAATTTCGTCAGTTCCCGGCAAACCGGTTAAGCCGATTTGCAGGAAAAAAGCGACGAGAAAAGCTTCTTTCAAACTCCATAACTTTTCGGCGAATTCGTCTATTTCGGCGTGCCCCGCCAGCATGACGCCCATTAATAGTGCGCCTATGTCACTCGATATGCCGGCATGTTCAGCCAACATGCCGCCCGCCAGCGCCAGCGATACGCCCAGCAGTAATTTCAATTCACCATCACGGCTGATATTTAATAAACGGTACGCGAAAGGGCGCATCAGGGGGAGCAATAATAAAGCCGGCGCCCAAAGCATAGGCTGTTGGTTATTGGCGAATGCCAACAGGCCGATTGCGACAATATCCTGCAAAATTAAAATACTCAGCACATCCCGCCCATACATCGTGGACAGCTCGCCGCTGTCATCGAGGACCTTAACGGCAAGCACCGTGCTGGAAAATGCCAGGCTGACCCCCAACACCAGTCCACCGGATAGATGTCCGCCAAAAACAAAGAAAACAATTACCGATACGCCGGTGACAATGAGCAAATGCAAACCGCCGACACTGAGCACTTCGCGCCGTACCAACGAACGCAGCTTCAGCTTTAAACCTACCGTAAACAGCAGTAACTCAATGCCGATGTCGGCGACATGCGCCAATGTGTCATCGGCCTGAACCCCGGCGGCATATAACAAATAACCGGCTATCAAATAACCCACCAGCGGCGGAAAATAGAGGCGACTGGCTACCAAGCCCGCCAGGTACGCCGTACCCACCCAAACTAATTCCATAATAAACCCGTATCGAAAGTAATGACCGGGCATCATAAAGCAACAGCCCGATCGTCGGCTTAAATTTTTACGGTTTTTTTACCCTTTTCCAGGATAGACTGCGCGTTGTTGTTTTGACAAAGCTGCTGGAATCAGCGTGGTTTTGGTCTTTTTAGATAAGGTGGTTTTATGAGTATTGTGTATCTTGTATTGACGGTTGTTTTTTTCGCCGTCACTGTCGCATTGGTCTATGCCTGTGAAAAATTAAGGGGGCAGTCATGAGTTTGATGTATCTATTAAGTGGTGTGCTGGCATTGGTAATTTTCATTTACCTGGTTGCCGCGCTGTTTTACCCGGAGAAGTTCTGATGACAAGTAACGGTTTTTTTTCTTGTGCGCTTTATGTGGTGACGCTGCTGGCGTTGGCAAAACCCTTAGGCTGGTATATGGCGAGAATCTATCAGGGCGAGCCTGCGGGTTTGAACCGCTTATTCGCACCGGTAGAGACCTTGATTTATCGCTTAAGCGGCGTAGACCCGAAAGAGGAGATGCGCTGGACGGCTTATGCCATAGGTTTTCTGGTATTTAACCTGTTGGGCGCGCTGGCGGTTTTCGCGTTGCAAAGCCTGCAAGGCTACCTGCCTTTTAATCCGCAGAACCTGCCCGGCGTCAGCCCGGATTCGTCCTTTAACACGGCGGTCAGCTTTGCGACGAATACCAACTGGCAGGGTTACGGCGGTGAAGTGACGATGAGCTACCTGACCCAGATGCTGGGGCTGACCGTGCAGAATTTTATTTCCGCGGCAGCGGGCATGGCGGTGCTGGTCGCATTGATCCGCGGATTTACGCGGCGCAATACAGATACCATCGGCAATTTCTGGGTGGACCTGACCCGTAGCACGTTGTACATCCTGATGCCGCTATCGCTGATCCTGGCGTTGGTGCTGGTGGGACAAGGCGTGGTGCAGACATTCAATCCCTATCAAACCGTGCCGATGCTTGAAACCGTCTCTTATGAACAGCCTAAACTGGGCGCGGACGGCCAAGCCTTGCAGGATGCGAGCGGCAACCCGCTTATGGAGCCGGTCGAAGTCAAGGAACAAACCATCGCGGTAGGCCCTGCCGCTTCACAGGTAGCCATCAAACAACTCGGCACCAATGGCGGCGGTTTTTTCAATGTCAACTCGGCGCATCCGCTGGAGAACCCGACACCGTTGAGCAATTTCCTGGAACTGCTGGCCATCCTGCTGATACCCGCCGCGCTGTGCTATACCTTCGGCATGATGGTCGGTGACACCCGGCAAGGTTGGGCGATCCTGGCCGCGATGACGCTGGTTTTTGTCGCGATGCTTTTGGTTACGGTGCCGGCGGAACAAAGCGGCAACCCGGCATTGACGGCATTAGGCGTCGACCAGTCGGCAAGCGCAAGCCAATCCGGCGGCAACATGGAAGGCAAGGAGACCCGGTTCGGAATCACCAACTCCGCGTTATGGGCGGTTGCCACGACTGCCGCTTCCAACGGTTCGGTCAATGCGATGCATGACTCGTTTACACCGATCGGCGGCATGGTGCCGATGTGGCTGATGCAGTTGGGTGAAGTTGTCTTCGGCGGCGTCGGTTCAGGGTTGTACGGCATGCTTATGTTTGCGATAGTCGCGGTGTTCGTGGCCGGCTTAATGATAGGCCGCACACCCGAATACATCGGTAAAAAAATCGAAGCCTACGAGATGAAAATGGCGGCTATCACGATCCTGATTCCGCCGCTGGTCGTCTTGGGCGGCACCGCGCTCGCCGTCATGGTCGATGTCGGCAAGTCATCGGTCTTTAACCCTGGCGCGCACGGTTTCAGCGAAGTGTTGTATGCGTTCTCGTCGGCAGGTAATAACAACGGCAGCGCGTTTGGCGGAATCTCGGCGAATACGCCGTTCTATAACACCATGCTGGGCTTTGCGATGCTGTTTTCACGTTACTGGCTGGCCGTGCCGGTGCTTGCCATCGCCGGTTCCCTGGCCGCGAAAAAGATCGTGCCGGCCGGCGCCGGCACCTTGCCGACGCATACCCCGCTGTTTGTCGCGTTATTGATCGGCACCGTACTGATGGTTGGCGCACTAACCTTTATTCCCGCGCTGGCTTTGGGGCCAATAGTCGAGCATCTGCAAATGACCGGCATTGAACCGTCCAAATAATCAATATCTGTGAGTCGTGATGCGGGCTACGGCGCGCGGATGGACTGGATAACATTCAAAAGTCCCGCCTAACCCTACTGCTCACTGAATATCTATGAGAGAGATAACATGAGTAAAAAACCTGATTCGATGTCGTTGTTCGACACGCAAATTCTTGGCGACGCCTTGGTGGATTCATTCCGAAAGCTTGCCCCGCAGCAGCAATGGAAAAACCCGGTGATGTTTGTCGTTTACCTGGGCAGTATGCTGACGACGCTGTTATGGGTGATGGCCCTTGGCGGCAACGGGGAAGAACCTGCCAATTTTGTTTTAGCCGTCTCGTTATGGTTATGGGGCACGGTCTTGTTCGCGAATTTCGCCGAAGCGGTCGCCGAAGGACGCAGCAAGGCGCAGGCCGCATTCCTGCGTAGCGCCAAACGCGATATTGCCGCTAAAAAACTCGATGAGCCGCGTTATGGCTCTAATTATTCCAAGATCGCAGGCTCCAGCTTACGGCGCGGCGATGTGGTTTTAATAGAAGCCGGCGATTTTGTGCCCGGTGACGGCGAGGTTATTGAAGGCGTCGCATCGGTAGACGAAAGCGCGATTACCGGCGAAAGCGCGCCGGTGATCCGCGAATCGGGCGGCGACTTCAGTTCGGTGACCGGCGGTACGCGCGTATTGTCCGACTGGCTGGTCGTGCGCATTACCGCCAACCCCGGCGAAGCCTTCCTGGACCGTATGATTTCGATGGTCGAAGGCGCCAAGCGCCAAAAAACCCCTAACGAGATTGCATTGACGATACTACTGGTCGCGTTGACGCTAGTGTTCCTGATGGCGACGGTAACCTTGCTGCCGTTTTCGCTATACGCGGTAGCCACTTCAGGCGCGGGGCAACCGATCACGATCACCGTGCTGGTGGCGCTGCTGGTTTGCCTGATCCCGACGACTATCGGCGGCTTATTGTCCGCGATCGGCGTCGCAGGCATAGGCCGCATGATGCAAAAAAACGTCATCGCGACATCCGGCCGCGCCGTCGAAGCAGCCGGCGACATCGACGTGTTGATGCTGGACAAGACCGGCACGATTACCTTGGGTAACCGGCAGGCCTCCGCTTTCATCGCCGCCAGGGGGATAGCCGACAAAGAACTCGCCGATGCCGCGCAATTGGCGTCATTGGCTGACGAAACGCCAGAAGGCCGCAGTGTTGTGGTGTTGGCAAAGCAGAAATACGGTTTCAGGGAACGGGACGTGCATTCGCTGGGCGCGACTTTCATGCATTTCAGCGCGCAAACCCGCATGAGCGGCGTTAATGTCGAAGGCAGGCAGATTCGCAAGGGTGCCGCCGATGCTATCCGTGGCTATGTTGAAGAACTGGGCGGCAAGTTCCCGCCGGAGCTTCAGAAATTGGTCGATGACGTCGCGCGCCGGGGCAGTACGCCGCTGGTGGTTGCCGAAGGCACCCGCGTGCTGGGTGTAATCGAACTCAAGGATATTGTCAAAGGCGGTATCAAGGAACGTTTTGCCGAACTCAGGCAAATGGGCAGCAAGACCATCATGATTACCGGCGATAACCGTTTGACGGCCGCCGCGATTGCCGCGGAGGCCGGCGTCGATGATTTCCTGGCCGAAGCGACGCCGGAGGCGAAGCTGAAATTAATCCGGCAATACCAGGCAGAAGGCCGTCTGGTCGCGATGACTGGCGACGGCACCAACGATGCGCCGGCACTGGCCCAAGCCGATGTAGCGGTAGCGATGAACAGCGGCACCCAGGCGGCCAAGGAAGCCGGCAATATGGTCGATCTCGATTCGAACCCGACCAAGTTAATCGAGATCGTCGAGACCGGCAAACAGATGCTGATGACGCGCGGCGCGTTGACGACCTTCAGTATCGCCAATGATGTCGCGAAATATTTCGCGATTATCCCGGCCGCGTTCGCAACGACTTATCCCGTGCTTAACGTATTGAATGTGATGAACCTGGCAACGCCGGCGAGCGCCATCTTGTCGGCCGTGATTTTTAATGCCCTGATCATCGTCGCACTGATCCCGCTGGCATTAAAAGGCATCAAATATAGTCCGGTCGGCGCCGCCGCGTTATTGCAAAACAATTTGCTGATATACGGCGTAGGCGGGTTGATCGTCCCATTTATCGGCATTAAGGCGATTGACCTGGTTCTGGTCACGCTGGGCCTGGTTTAATTTAAAAACAGCAAATTATCCACGAACTAATTTTTCTAGCTTTATAAGGAATTGATTATGGTTAAGCATTTCAAACCTGCGCTTATTTTATTTGCACTATTGACGGTATTGACGGGAGTGATTTATCCGGCCGTCGTAACGGGTCTGGCGCAACTGCTGTTCCCTAACCAGGCTAACGGCAGCCTGATGGCGGACGGCAACGGCAAGCCGACAGGTTCCAACCTGGTCGGGCAGCCGTTCAGCAGCCCCGGTCATTTTTGGGGACGGCCTTCCGCTACAGGTCCCTTCCCGAATAATGCCGGCGCCTCCAGCGGCTCAAACCTGGGTCCGACTAACCCGGCCTTGGTGGATGCCGTCAAAGCCCGTATTGACGCGTTAAAAGCCGCCGATCCCGACAATAAAGCGCCGATTCCGGTCGACCTGATTACCGCATCGGGCAGCGGGCTGGATCCGCATATCAGCCCGGCGGCGGCGGATTATCAGGTCAATCGTGTAGCCAAGGCGCATAAAATCGATCCGGCGAAGCTTAGAGAAATGGTACAGGCGCATACCGAGGCGCGGCAATGGGGCTTATTCGGAGAGCCTCGGGTCAACGTGCTGAGCCTAAACCTGGCGCTGGACGCCATGCGCTAAGCCTGATTGAATCTGCCATGAAATTGGGATACGGGTTCTTACTGATAGTCGCGGCCGCCGGGCCGGTCGCCAATGCGGAGGTCAATACCGACCGCTTTAGCCTGCCTTCCAGCAAGCGTTACATCGAAGCCTGCGGGTGAGAAGCGCTGTTTTTGCATCCGGGAGTGATTGGGAAACAACGCGTATTACATAATCATGGCGATTTTTGGGTGCGCTATGAGATACAGGCGAGCGACGGCCCGGAATGGCTCGTGCTGTGCGACCTGGCAAACGGCAGCACTATTCGTGAGCAAAAACTGGTTGATGGCGCGCTTTGATGGTAGGGCGCGCCGCGCGCGCCTTTTCCACTGCGCAGCCATCAAACTGTTGCCGGGCGGGGTTTGTTACCCATACGCGCCAACTTAAGAAAATAGCCTTTAAAAATCAATAAGTAGCCGCATATAGGTGATTTTGTAATGAAACATGGTCGTCCCACCTACATCCGAAAACATCCGCTTTGAAGAA
>Ga0172373_10002105_pt1 | contig 31091 bp, 31 predicted proteins | sample Lak10m_2_FD_114546 | JGI IMG/M metagenome (GOLD analysis project Ga0172373, IMG submission 114546) | Freshwater microbial communities from Kabuno Bay, South-Kivu, Congo - kab_092012_10m | ecosystem: Environmental > Aquatic > Freshwater > Lake | place: Democratic Republic of the Congo...
CCTCTGTGAACTCCGTGTGCTCCGTGGTTAATTCTTTTATGAATTTGATTCCGCCGTATCGATTGCTCGAAGCATGGCTGAGGCTTTATTCACCGTCTCTTGGAATTCGGCGGTGGGATTCGAATCAGCAACGATGCCTGCGCCTGCCTGCACGCTGACGGTGTTTCCGCGTCCGACCATGGTGCGGATGGCGAGGCAGGTGTCCATTGCACCATCGAAGCCGAAGTAGCCAACCATGCCTGCGTAGGCTCCGCGCGCGTCGGGTTCGAGGTCGGCGATGATCTCCATCGCGCGGACTTTCGGCGCTCCGCTGACTGTGCCAGCAGGAAACGCGGCACGCACCAAATCGAATGCGGTCAGTTCAGGTTTCAATTTCCCTTCCACGTGCGAGACGATGTGCATGACGTGTGAATATTTTTCGACCGTGAAAAAATCCGAAACGCGCACGGTGCCATATTCACACACGCGCCCGAGGTCGTTGCGTCCGAGGTCAACCAGCATGACATGCTCGGCGCGTTCCTTCGGGTCGGCGAGGAGTTCTTGCGCGAGAGCGTCGTCAGCGGCGTTGTCTTTGCCACGGGGTCGAGTCCCAGCAATCGGGCGGAGCGAGGCGGTTCTTCCTTCCAAACGCACGAACATCTCAGGCGACGATCCGCACAGATAGAACGGCTCACCGTCCACGGTTCCAAAATCAAAAAAGAACATGTACGGCGACGGGTTGAGTCGGCGCACGGCGCGATAGACATCGAACGGCTCGACATTGGTCTCGCGCGTGAATCGCTGCGAAAGCACCACCTGAAAAATATCGCCTGCCAAAATATTTTCCTTGGCAGAACGAACCATATCTTCATAGGTGCCTTGCGTGTGATTCGATTTAACTTTTGATGGCGTGACTTCTATTTTTGGCGCGGACGGCAATGGTTGTCCAATGCGCTTCTCAATTAAATCAAGTTTTTGATTCGCGGCTTCGGTGTCCCCATCCAAGACATTGGCGATGAGGAAGATGCTGCGCCGCGCATGGTCAAAGGCGACGATGGTATCTGCCAGCAAATAGATTCCATCGGGGACACTTCGACTGCGCTCCCCATTCGGGTCGCTCCGCTCAGTGCGCTTCATTCTGGACTTTAGGGTTGGTTCAAAAAACCGAACCGACTCGAACCCGAGAAAGCCCACCAACCCACCCGTGAAGCGCGGCGCATTCGGCACGCGGACGGCGGGGAAGCGATCCATTTCGTTTTGCAAAAAGCGCGTCGGGTCGCCTGCGTGATGCGTAATGCGTGATCCGTGATCGTCTTGAATTTCAATTTCTTCATCACGCAAGATGTACAATGCTTTTGGCTGAACGCCGATGAACGAATACCGCGCAATGCGCTCACCGCCTTCGACAGACTCCAACAAAAACGACGCGCCGTCTCCGCGCAGTTTGAGATACAGGCTAACGGGAGTCTCTAAATCGGCTGAAATTTCTCTGATTATGGTTTGTACTTGTGTTGATTCAAGAAGCATAAGGTCTCCTTCGGAAATGCAGATTGCAGAATGCAGATTGCAGAATGAAGAATTCTAACTTCTGCATTCATCATTCTGCATTTAAACGCAAAGCCCCTCCTGTCCATTGGGACGAGAGGGGAATCTCGTGGTGCCACCCAAGTTAAACGCTATTAACAAAAAAATCCTGCGTGATGCACACAGGAAAAAAAGCCAGCGTCACTCATTTAGTTTGCTAGTTCGATAGTTGACTAGTTATCTAGTCTCGAATATCTAATCTCTATCTCTCTAAGAAACTCTGCGGGGTAACGGGTGCAGTTCCCGTCTCTGGTACTCGTTACTAGTCTCGAATTATCGAATATCTAGTATCTTTCTCTTCACAACTCGGAGGTCCATTCGACTTCTGCGCTTTTGCCTCGCTTGCACCGTCTTCCGCTCGGCTCTCTGGAAATCGCTTTGAAGTGTACTCGTCCTCGTCAGCGTTTTTGGTTATATGTTGGGCGAGATTTTACGTCCGTGGGCGGGATGTGTCAAGGAGGAATTTGAGCAGGGTACATCACATCCTCGGTTCGTGGAAGTCCGCTTCGGGCGAGTCCGCTGGAAAGAACTGACAGGTCTAAATGTTACACTTCCAAATCCCCTATCCAAACCGCCCAATCAATCGCTTTTGCAAGCGGAGCGTCTGCCGTGATAAGCGGCAAGTCCAATTTTTGAGCGAGGACAGCATAACAAGCGTCATAGGCAGTGAGTTTTTTCTCATTCGCCAGTTTCAGCGCATCTTCGATCAATTCGGTTGTAGATGTAACTGTGAGGGCAAGTTCGTTCAGGTCTTTCAAATCTGCCAGCGAATCTTCCAGCGGACGGTCAAAGCGGCGGGTGTATTTCAACAAGATGTTGGCACATTCGATATAGAACAAATCAGGAACATGAAATTCTGCCTGCGGGTCATCAGCCAGTTTGGCAAAGAGACGCTGCACCTTGTCTGAAAATTCTTCTTCCACAAACAGCTTAATCCCCACACTGGCGTCGAGGACACAGCGCAAAATTACCTCGGTCATCGCTTGCGATCCTCGCGGAGCAAGTCCAATGACGAAGGTGCATTTTTGGGAGCCTTGAAACGTCGGCGTTGGATGGAGTTCAAAACCTTAGCCTGCTTCATACGGCGCTCTTCAAGTTCAATGGCTTGTGAAAGCAAAGTAATCACCTGCGCACTCAATGAACGATTCTTGGCATTTGCCATGACTTGAATGCGTTGATACAAATCATCGGGCACACTGCGGACGTGGAGGGTATTCATAAAGTTATCCTTTCCACAAAAATTGTAGCACCAATGGTTGCATTGTGCAACCACTTATATAAGACAACCATTGCTCTCTTTTCGTGGAGGTCCACTTCGGGCGAGTCTGCTGGGAAGAACTATTCCTTTGCCTTCAAATTTTGATTTAGCCAGTTCACAAATTCTTTGAAATTCATTTCTTCTGTCATCGACAGGATGGTTTTATCCTCAAGGTGCAAATGGGGGACGTGTTCGCCTTTATGTTCCTGCCCAATTTCCCCATACTTCAAACGGATGGCACGCGGGTCGGGGCTATTGTCAAAACCAGCCTCGACTCGATTGCCATCCAAAACGTAATAGCGATATTTTCTCAGCCTGTCACTGAAAAGTTCGGTGACGAGGATGTGATATTTCCCATGCTCAGCTTCCATCCGCAAGATTGCCCGCTCTGGTGTCGCGTCAATTTGGTAGGTGACCTGCGTAAAGACCGTTTGGGCAAGTTCAATTATTTCAGCAAAATGTCTTGCAGTGTCTTTGTCCAATCTTCGATTCCCTTGTGGCAAAATTCCCAGTCTGCGAGGTCAACTTCCCACGTTTTATTGATTTGCAATTCAATTTTTTGCACAAAGTCAACATCTTCACTTGTCCGTTTGACAAAGGAGAAATAGTCAAGTCCGTAACGAGTTTTATAATCCTCATCTCTGCGGCGCAGTTCATTGATCTTCGTCGTGATCTGCTCAATGGTATATCGCTGCAAAGCAGCATTGACCGACTCCTGCAAGTCGCCCAACGAAGAGAGGACGTCAACAAACTTATCCTGAACAGCTATTGTGACCATAATAATTCACCTTGCTAAAATTATACCTGTTTTACTCACACATCCCCTACGACAAAAAGACAATATCCATCGGGTGGCGCAGGAGTTGCAAGATATTATCTTTTACCTGAACAATCTCACTCAGCTTCACAAAATCCTGATCGCTGACGATAAAGACAGTCGGGTCGCCATCTTCAAAGAGACCATTCAAATTCAGGCTTTTATCATTTTCATCGAACTCATAGGGACTGCGGTCGCGCAAGGAAGTCCAGTAGCCCTGCATTTTCTGGGCATACCAAACTTTGATGATCTTGCGAAAAAGATACGGGTGGATCTCCATCTCGTCCGTAATATTTTTGAGGTCGGCGATCTTGATCCCCTCGGCAACGCTTCTATCGTATACCCACAGGTTGGGAATTTTACGAGTTCTTTCCGCGGCGCTATTTTCAAGGGACTGTCGCTTTTGCAGTCCGTCCGCTTGGGCGCGGCGGACGGCTTCGATCAATTTATTGCGCAACTTTCCAGCCAGGGTCATAAAGAAATAGGGATACACCAATCCATACCGCAGAAGTTGATAGTTGACGCTTTTTTCGAGGCGGTCGGCGAGCATTTCTTTCGTCAGCTCAGCCCCATCAAGGTCATCGGTATCACCGGGAAAAACCCACGCGAGCGGACGTCCATTTTTTTCGATATTGCTGGTCACGATATAAGCGGGAATGTGGTCGGTCTGTTTCTCGTCCAGCCAAACTTCCTGTCCATCTTTTTCAAAACAGGCTTTGGCAACCCAGGTGGTCTTGCCGAACTTGCGCCAGTGTGGCTTTTTCACACCCACCAACCACATAAAGGCTTCGGCGGCGATTCGTCCAATTTCCTCTGGTTGTTTGTATCCGCCAGGCTTTGGCTTCTTTTCTTTATCCTTCTCTTTTTCCTTCGATTTCAGGTCAGGCGGAGTCGGCAAGGGCATGGGACCAAAATGCGTCTCCAATGCGTCAATGCCTTCCAAGCGCAGTTGAACCGCGCCGTTCTCTTTGGTCAACTTTTCGGTAAAGGTGTCTTTGTTATCGTTTTCCAGTCCATTCCACAAGGCAGGGTTCGTGGCTTTAAACATCATCGAGTCGCCATCGGGCGAATATCCCACCACATGCATAGAGCCTTTGATCAGTAAGTATTTCATTTGTTTTCCTCGGTAAAACGGATTGATTTTGTGACGCCAGCCGAGCAGGTTTTGAAGTTTACCAAATTTCTCTGTCGCTAATACAGATTATTGAATTAGGTTTGGATCTAAATATTGACAAACACATAAAATAAGTGTATATACACTCATTATGTTCAAAGACCTGCCCAAAGAAAAGCTATACGAGTTCTCACGTCAAGCCGTGCCATGTGTGGGGTTCAATACCCGCCGCGCCACGCGGCTGATTACCCAGTATTACGACAAGATGCTTGCCCCGGCGGGAATCCGCTCGACGCAGTATTCGCTGTTGAGTCTGCTGGAGATGATGGGCGAAGCGCCGATGCAGGAAGTTGCCTACGTGCTGGCGATGGATAGGACGACTCCGACTCGGAACTTGAATCCGCTTCTAAGGGCGGGACTGGTCAAGGTCAAAGTAGGAAGCGACCGCCGTTCCCGCCCGCTGACGCTGACGACCAAGGGCAAATCCACGCTGGAGAAGGCATTGCCGCTCTGGCAGAAGGCGCAATCCCGCATTGTGGATGAGATCGGAGTAAAGCAATGGGATTTGATGATGCGAGGGCTGCATCAAATTTCGATGATCGTGGAAGAAACCGAGGAGAAGAGATGACAAACAAAACCAGACCCAGTTGGTTGAATGAAAACGAATATCCATTCAAGGCTCATTATTTCAACACCCCGCAAGGTGACATGCACTATGTGGACGAAGGCAGCGGCGACCCGATCGTGCTGTTGCATGGCAACCCCGGCTGATCGTTTGAATACCGCGAGATCATCAAAGAGATGTCGAAAACGCATCGCTGCATTGCGCCTGATTACATCGGCTTTGGGCTTTCGGATAAACCCGCCGATTGGGATTACCTGCCCATTCACCAGACAAAGCATGTGAGCAATCTGCTCGACAGCCTGAGCTTGAATAACATCACCCTCGTGTTCAACGACTGGGGCGGTCCATTCGCCATGGCATATGCGATCAAGTATCCTGAAAAGATCAAAAAAATTGTGGTTACCAATAGCTGGTTCTGGCCCGTCACGCACATCCCCAATTTCACAAGATTTAGCGGTATGGCAGGCGGACCCATCGGCAAGTTCTTCACGCTGAATTTCAACATGATCGGCAAGGTTTTATCAAAAGCAGCTTATGGACCGAAGAAAAAAATACCGGAGGAAGTGCGCAAGCACTACTACATGCCGCATGAAGAAAAAACCGCGCGCGTTGGCACATGGGTCTTCCCGCGCGAGATCATTGGGTCAACCGCCTGGCTTCAAGTGTTATGGGCACAGCGTGATCGTGTAAAGCACATCCCCACCGCCATCGTGTGGGGCGACTCAGATATTGCCTTCAAAGAAGGTGAACTCAAAGTGTGGACGGACTTGATGGAAAATCACACGCTCAATGTTTTGAACAAGATCGGTCACTATCCGCCTGAAGAAGCGCCTGAAGAAGTGATCAAGGTTTTGAAGGCATGAATCCAACCGCAGAAAAAGCTGTTGCTGCGTATGGCGGCAAAGAATTCTGGTCGAAGGCAAAACGTATTGAAGCCGAAGTGAGCGTTCATGGCTGGGCGTTCACACTGAAAGGTCGTCCATTTTTCAAGCACGCCAAAATTGAAATGGATGTTCATCGTCCATTTTCACGCTTGACGCCCATTGGCAAAGATCCGCAAATTGCGGGTGTGCTCGATGGGCATGATGTACGCCTTGAGGATTTAAATGGCAAGGTCATGGAAGAACGCAAAGATGCGCGGCGCTACTTCCCGGGCGGCAGGCGGCTTTTCTACTGGGATGATCTGGACATGTCTTACTTTGCCAATTACGCCTTTTGGAATTATTTCACTTTGCCCGCCTTGTTAATGCGTGATGATATTGACTGGAAGGAGATTCAACCCGGCTGGCTCGAAGCGACCTTCCCCGAAAGTATTCCCACCCATAACAAAGTGCAGCGCTTCCGCTTTGACCTGGAAACGGGTCGGCTCCATCAGCATGATTACACCGCCGATATCATCACCAAACTCGCCACCGCCGCGAATGTCGTCCTTGAGCACAATCAAGGCGATGGGTTCGTTTACACATCTCGCAGGTTGGTCACTCCACGCGCCTCATCAGGGAAAGCCCTGCCGGGTCCAACACTGATCGATATTACAGTACATACACTTCAAATCTTATGAGCAACAAAAAAACCGATCAATTTATTTGACCGGTTTTTTTATTGTTGCTATTTCTGAGTTTTCTTTTTTGCAGAAGTCGGTTTCTTTGCCGAGGTCGTCTTTTTGGCGGTAGTTACCGTCTTTTTCACTGAAGATTTACCTGCTTTCGTTGCCGTTTTTTTCTTTGCAGGCGCTTTCTTTGTTGAAACCTTCTTTTCTGGTTTTACGGCGTCTTTCTTTGCCGGGGTCTTCTTTTTTGGTTTCGCGGCAATTTTCTTTTCTACAGCCTTTTTGACTGCTTTGGGTTTTGAAACTGTCTTTCTGGTCGTTGTACGAGCGGCTCGCTTTTTCTTTGCGGGTTTCTTTTCCACTTCCTCTGCTACAGCAACTGTTTTCAACCATTCCGCCTGCATGGATGCAACACCCGCTCCTTTCAACCCATCGCAAATCGCCTGCCACTCTGCTTCATACACAAATCGAAAATCCATAAAGGCATGGCATTGATACGCGCTCAACTCCACATACAAGCCGTTATCCCAAAGTTCGCTGCACGAGCGGATGTATTCCAACTGGGAAGCGTAATCTTTGAAGATCACGTATCCCTGACGCGGCAAGCCAAGTCCATCGGCAAGGGTGCGTTTGCGCATCTTGCCTGAGTTTTTATCCAAAACCGGCGCAGATGTTTTGATCCAGCCTTTGGTGTCGGCGTATTTATTATGATAGATGATCAACCCGCGTTCGCTTGCCCGTGAATTAGGATCGTCAAGCCGGTTGCAGTAGGCGAAGACATTTTCATCGAGTCCGCTGTAGGGTTTTTGAAGGTCAAAGAGTAGGAAATTCTCCACATCGGCAAACAATGACCGGCGGTGTAAGAGCGGGAAGATGCGCCACTCGTGCGCCTGGATCAAGCCGTCATCCTGGGTCTCTTCCCATTTGGGGCGGCGGAATTCCATCCCGTATTTTTCAGAAAAGCCTTCAACCTGACCGTGCCCAAACATGGGCAAGCCGGGCAGGGTTGCCAGCACGGTACAAATACCAAAGTATTTATCGCCCTTGCCAAATTGTTCAACGGCGGTCTTTTCATCCGGGTTGTTCATAAAGTTGACGTAACGCTTGAGAATTTGCGGGTCAAATTCGAGCGTGTTCTTGATCGCCATGCGATATTTGGCATTATCTTCATCTCGCAGCATGTGCATGAAAGCCGAGTTGTACACGCGGTGCATCCCCAACGTGCGGACGAAGTATCCTTCCATCAGCCAGAAGGCTTCGGCAAGCAGGAGCGTATCGGGCACTTCGGCAGCGACGCGATCCACCACTTCCCGCCAAAATTCAACGGGAATCTTTTCGTCGAACTCAGGTTTGGTCATGCCAAATTGTGAACGTGAAGGAATCGCTCCACCTGCGCCCGGCTCGGGGAACCATAAGCGTTGGATGTGTTTTTTGGCAAGGGTCATCGCCGCATCAAAGCGGATGACCGGGAAGTTGCGAGCGACATGTAAAATGACTTGAATGACCGCCTCGCGCACAACCGGGTTGCTGTAATCAAGCTGGGCGGTATCGTTCCACGGGAAGGATGTGCCGTCGTTGCCGTGGTAGATATAACGAACGTCACCCGTGTGATGGTCTCTGCGTTGAAAGACAACCGCCGCATCTGTTTTGTTGTAATAATGATCTTCGAGATAAACACCCACCCGGTTATCATCTGCCAGGTTTTCTGAGCCAAAAGAATAAGAAGGGTATGGCTGATGGGAAATGCTCAGGAACCAATCGGGGTGGTCGAGAACCCATTGCGAATCGATGCCCATGTGGTTTGGAACCATATCGGCAGAGAGGCGAATGCCGCGCGCCCAGGCACGTGAACGCAGGTCTTGCAATGCCATCCATCCGCCCAGGTCATCGGCAATATCATAGGAGTGAAGCGAGTACGCCGAAGCGACAGCATCCTGCTGCCCCATGCGTTGTTTGATGCGCTGTGAAGCGCGGCTGCGTTCCCATAAGCCAATAAGCCATAAGCCGGTGAATCCGCGCTGGGCAAGCAGGTCTAATTCTTCGTCTGGAATTTCATTTAAGTATTTGATCTCACGCCCGTATTGTTTGGAAAGCTGATCGAGCCAGACATAGGTATTTTTTGCAATGAGAACGAGGCGCGGCATCCATTCTTTATCGGGGCTGTAGCGTTCATATTCGGCATACTCTGCGCCGTGGAAAGTTGGCACATGGATTTCCTGGTTGAACGAATCGATCGGTCCCTGGCGGCGGATAATATCTTCACGCAAATAGTCCATGCCGCGTAAAAGGCGGCTGGAAAATTCTTCACCGAGCAGGTAGCCCCATTTTTGCAGAATAAATTGCAGTTGTCCTTCAAGTGAATCGGGAGATGCCTTGATGGGTCCTTCAAGCAGGTCTGTCAGGGTTTCTCCCACCCCTGATCCTCCATGATCCATGCCCGGCTGGCGCGAGAAATACCCAAGCAGGTGGGCAACAAATTCTTTATAAGCAGAGCCTGCCATCACAGACTCATCGAAGAGTTCTTTATATTTCTGAATGGCTGGGTTCTTGTTGGCGTTCTGAATGAGCAGCATTTCTTCTATGGCAACCGCGCGAACCCCATGCCCCAGATCGCCAATATTCGGCAGTTTTTTGGAAAGATAAACGCCTGCGGTTACCTCGCCGCGAAACACTGCCAAAGGGGGGAATTCCTCGGTGAATTTTGTCAAAGTCAGGTCGTACTTAGACCCAATTGCAGATTGAAGCGACCCCATTGCGCGAGCCATCACACCGGTAAACCGGCTGTAGTAATTTCGCAAAAGGATGTGATACGCCTCATCCAGCAAAGACATGACATATAGATCAGAGGCAGGCACCGGTTCAGACCGAAGCGCAGACATTTGTCCGGCGAATACCCTGGCAGATGCCATATCCGACAACACGACACGCCCATCGGGGCGAAAAAAATCCTGAGAAAAGTTATATTTGAGTCGGGATGAACGTGATGTAAGCATGACAATAATGATAACCGATTATGGCTGAATTCGAGTAAAATTTCTTTAACATTATGAGCGCATCACTGGCACAGATCATCATCCTTTTATTTATTGGCGTGTTATACCTGCCAATTATTTTTTATGCCATTCAACGACGCGAGGAGGGTGTAGCCGCAACCTGGCTTGTGGCTTTGTACGCCCTTTTTGCAATGGTCATCAACATTGTTGAAGCAGTCTGGCAAACACGGGAAAACACAAGCCTCTTTCATGAAGTACATATGTATACCGCATTTGTGCTTGCATCGATTCTGATGATCGCGATTCAAGGGTTCTTAAAACGCGAACTATGGTGGGTCTGGCTTGTTTATTTTGGCGTTTGGTCGTTTGGTCTTGCGCTCATCGCTGTCAATGTATTTAACCTGCCAGATACGCTATGGACAAACGGCAGCCTGACGCTTTACCGATCTCGATTGGGTCCGGCATGGGTGGTTTTGGGTTGGATCATCTTAAGCATCAATATGATCCTAAACCTTGCCTCCGCGCAAAAGCAAAGCCGTCAACCACTGCTTCGCAGCCGCCTCGGATATTGGTGGGTGCCGGTCGTTCTCACTTTACTGGGTGACATCATTCTATTTTCCGGCACCGCAATCATCGGTCAGCCATTAAGACTTTTTGCAGCAATGGGGATGGCATATGTTGTCAGCACCCACTATGTAGCAGATATCAAAAGCCTTACCCGCCGGGCAGCGATCTATGCAGCCAGTACATTAATCATTGTCGGTTTCTATGTTGCGGGGTTTTTACTGCTTGAAGCTTTGTTTCGTGGAAACGATAATTACAACCCGTTGTTCGCAGGCGCTTTCGTGGCGCTCTTGATTGCCATATTCTTTTCCACCCTGACAGACCTGGTCTCACGCGCCATTAACCAATGGATGCGAAGCGACCAGTACGATGCCAGCCTGACCATTCACCAATACAGCGAGAGTATCAGCAACATCCTGGATATGGACCGCCTTGCGAGCATTGCCGTTGGCATCATGCTTGAAGCCATGCAGATCCACCGCGGATTTCTATTCCTTGTTGATGCCGAAAGGCAGGCAGATGGACAGAAACTTTACAAACTCCGCTCGGCGCGCAGCCCTGAAGAACGCCAGATGGTGGCTGTGGAATTGCAAGAGACGGGGGTGATCGCCTCGTACTTTATCCGCGAACAGAAACCGCTTCTTCAATATGACATGGACCTGTTGCCTGCGTTTCGGAACGCACCTCCCCTTGAAGTGCGATGGTTCAACGAACTGCACTGCGAAGTCTACATTCCTATTTTTGCAAAAAAGCAATGGATCGGCGTACTGGCATTTGGCTCAAAAATGAGCGGAAATCGCTACACCCGTGAAGACCTTTCGGTGCTTAGCGCACATGCCAGCCAGACCGCGGTAGCGCTTGAAAACGCCCGTTTAGTCGATAACCTGATGCGGTTGAACCAAGAATTGCGTCAGGCGCGCAGGAATCTTGAAAAAAATAATCTTGAACTTCAGAGGATCGATCAGGCAAAATCTGATTTCATCAGCATTGCTTCGCATGAGCTTCGCACCCCGTTGACGGTCATTCGCGGGTATACCGAAATGCTGATGGATGACCCCAAGCTCGACCAAAACCTGAAAACCATGATGAAAGGCATTCATGATGGAACCATCCGCCTGCACGAAGTGATGGACTCCATGTTCGATATTGCCCAGATCGATGCGCGCGCTTTGCAGCCTCACCTGCAACCCGTAGATGTTGGGCAGTTGCTTCAACAGGTTTCGAAAGAAAACTTAAAATCACTTGGCGAACGAGAGCAGATACTCACCATAAAAGCGCCCGCCATACCGCTCGTAACTGCAGACCCTCACCTGTTGGAAAAACTTCTCCATCACCTGATCCGCAACGCGATCAAATTTACGCCCAATAACGGGTGGATCAACATTACCGGCAAGTACATTCCCGCCATCGTCAACCTGCCTGCCGGGGGCATTGAGATCATCGTCAGTGATACCGGCGTAGGCGTGGAACCCAACCTGCGTGAAGTGATCTTTTCCAAGTTTTACCAACCCGGCGAATTAGGCAAACACTCCACCAGCAAGTCGCGGTTTAAGGGCGGCGGCGCAGGGTTGGGGTTGGCTCTTTCAAAAAGTATTGTAGAAGCACACGGCGGACGCATTTGGGTGGAAAGCCCCGGGTATGATGAAGTTAACTTCCCGGGCAGCCAGTTCCATGTTATTCTGCCGCTTGCCAAACCTGTTGAATCAGAAAACCAACGGATCGGCGAACCCATCAATTTGGAACTTGGCAAGCAGAAAGATAAATAAGCCGCTGCGAAAAACTTAAGTTCTGCTTTCGGCAATGCTGCTAAGAGAGTAATTCTAAGGATTTTTCCATGAGAATCCGTGAAATCAGCGTAATCCGTGTACTTAAAGAAGCAGTCTCTTATGGCAGTTTAAGTATCATACGTACAGTAGAGAAAATTATATAAAAAGCGGATGGTGGTCACCATCCGCTTTTTATATTTTGTAATTGAAAATATCAATCGTCTTTACGACGGCGGTGGTGTTCTGCCTTGCTGGCGTACATTGCATCGTCTGCAATTTGGATCACTCTTTCAACGCGCATTCCACGTTTACTGGTTCCTGCGCCACAGGAAATGCTTAGAACCGGTTCGCGATAATATTTGTTATTGATCTCAACAAGCGCCTGTATTTGTTTCAGGTAGTCGGCAGCGTCCTCTTTATCTGTTTCGGGAAGAATCACGGCAAATTCATCGCCGCCGATCCGGGCGGCAACTCCAACAGACTTAAAGGCAGTTTTGATCACTTCTGCCGTACGGCGGATCAATTTATCACCTGCGTGATGCCCCAGTTTGTCGTTGGTACGTTTTAGGTAGTTGAGATCGAGGATGAGAATGCTAACCGGGTCTTCACGGGAATGATCCAGTTCCTGAATGCTCTCTTCAAAAAATGCGCGGTTGTACAAGCCTGTCATTACGTCGTGCGTTCCCAAATAATGCAGATAGTCTTCCGCTTTTTTACGGGCAGTAATATCCTGTATGGAGACTAACGCCCAATCAAAAGTATCTTCGTGCCCTGGCATGATCCTGAAATTGAGCAGTATGTTGATCGGGTAGCCGTTCAGGGTGTAGTTTATTCCCTCTCGCTCATAAGATAATGTGCCATTCCACAGGTCAACCAGTTCTTGAGAAAAATGAGAATTCACTTCATCTCGAAACACATGGTTTAAGTTTGCCAATAAATGCTGTTTTGACGAAGCACCAAATAATTCAATGGTACGCTGATTCACATCCAAAACTTTGATCAAGCCTGCACAATGCATGACAATTTCGGGGTGTCGGGTAAGGTGTACGGCAAGGTCTGTCACTCCCTGGCTTCGGAGGGTTTCAAAATATTTTTTAATTTCGCTATAGTCCTCTTCCCACAGTGAAATGGGAGACGCTTCAAAAAGTTGGTGAAGGCGTCTTTCTGCCTGTTTGCGTTCGGTAATATTCTCGATGGTAACAAGTATCCGTTCCCAATTTTCTTCATACCCGGGCATGATCTGCCAACGCAAGAGGACATCCAACGGCTCGCCACTTAACGTATAGTTAATGCCCTCGCCTGCCCATTCTCTGCTTCCATCCCATAGCGCGCGCAATTCATCACGGAAATGGCGCTGCATCCCATCGCGAAACACTGTCTCCAGATTGTCAAATACCTGTTCCTTTGTCTCAGCGCCCAGCATTGAAAGGGTTTTCTGATTCACGTCTACAACCTGTATTTGAGACATGCACTGATCAATGAACTCAGGGTGCATAACAAGGTGCGCATCCAAAGAAACCACGCCGCCCGCACGAAGTTCATCCATTATTTTTTTTATACCGCTAAAATCCTGCTCCCACAATGAAATGGGTGCATACTCGAATAACTTCACAAGATACTCCTTATCATCTGAACCAGGCATAAACCCTCAATTTTTTCTGCAATTGCTCAATAGAACTAGATTATATCTTTTACCACGCGAATACATCAGCGTGGATCAATGTAAAAATAACGGGATCAAGCCGAAGGGAGATTGAGGCGATGTTCTTTATCCTCAAGTGAAGAAGCCAGTATGTATCGCTTGCCGCGCGCTGCCAGCAGGTTGCAATCTGATTCCGAGCCGCAGGCAGCGCAGATCATTCCATCGGGACCGACCTCGACCAATTTTTCTTTTTTTACGAGCAGGTCGAGCATGGGCAGGATGGCGGAAGACTGAACTTTCATCTCGCGGCTGATCTCTGAAAGGCTCAGCCCGCGTTCATTGTTCGAGAATAATTCAAGCAGCTGCGAGAGCATGTTATCCAAACCCCAATAACAGCCCGCCTTGATAAACGATAAATGCCGCAACCCAGGCAACAGTGGTCTGATAAACCGCTGAGAGCACAGCCCAGGATGTTCCAAACTCATGTTTGATGGCGCCCAGAGTTGCAACACAGGGAACGTACAGCAGAACAAAAATCAGCAAGGCAAGCGCACTCAAGGGCGTAAAGTGTTCCCGCAGGGCAAGGCTCAAAGCCGTATCCTCACCTTCGGCTTCATCACCCACCAAATTCACACCGGGGATGATGCTCACAAGTATCTTTCCTGAACTCAAGGCGGCATCCAGGAATCCCTGCCCCACACCGATCAACTCTTCACCCAGGGTTTTTGATTCAACAACCTGCGCTTCTTCGCCGCCGAGGTAGATCTGGCTCATGGTGCTAACGACAATTTCTTTCGCCACAAAACCTGTTACAAGCGCGCCGCCGGTTTCCCAATTATCAAACCCGAGCGGAGCAAAGACCGGTGAGATAGAGCCGCTAACCGTGCCGAAATACGAATCGCGCTGGTTTTCAACGCCCCAGGGAAGGTTCAATAAAAACCACATGATCACCGAAGTGGCAAAGATCATCGTGCCAGCCTTGCGGATGAATTCGCTGGTGTTCTCCCACATATGGATCAGCACACTCTTCAAGGCAGGCTGACGATAAGGAGGTAATTCCAACACAAAGGCAGAGGAAGCATCTGGCTTGAGGATCGTGCGGGTAAAGACCATACCTGCCAGCATGGCAACAAGAATTCCCAGTGCGTACATTGCCCAGATCACCGTACCGGCACGCGAGCCAAAGAACGCCAACCCAAAGACCACATACACGGGCAATCGCGCAGAGCAGGACATGAGAGGAACAAGTAAAGCAGTGAGAACCCGGTCACGTCGGCTGGCGATGGTGCGAGTGGCATAAATGGCAGGGACTGCGCAGCCAAAGCCAAGGATCATGGGGATGAACGATTTGCCGTGCAAGCCAACCACACGCATGAAACGGTCCATTACAAATGCGGCGCGAGACATGTAGCCTGAGTCTTCCAACAAGGCGAGGAAAAAGTAAAGGATCAATAACCCGGGGACAAAGACCAGCACGCCTCCGACTCCGGCGACGATTCCGTCAATGACGAGAGAATGCATCCACGCTGGAGCAGGCGCGAGGTTCAGCAGGAAGCGAAAGAGATTGGCAATCGGACCGTTGATGACTGAATCTGTCCAATCGAGAAAAGGAGAAGATACATCGATCACCAGTCGAAAGACAACATACATGACCGCAAAGAAAACCGGCAAGCCAAACCATTTGTGAGTAACAATATCGTCAATGCGGTCAGTGAGAGTGATGCGATCAAGGTTTGGACGGTGAAGGGTCTGGCGCACGATGCCATTAATAAAGCCGTAACGCCGATCAGCCGTCAACAGATCCAATTCATCGCCCAGCATGGATTGGACATGGGCTGCGCCTTGTTTGGCAAGAGCAATCACCTTTTCGCCGTCTGGCATGGTTTGCAGGTGTTCAAGGATATCGGTATCGGCTTCCAATAATTTAAGCGCCAGCCAGCGTTTGGGGTAACGCCCGGTATCGAAATTCATTTCCTCAAAAGCCGCCAGCAATTTATCGATCTCGCGCTCTATTTTGCCGCCATAGTCCAGTTTAAAAAGTGAGTGAGTGTTTGTGTTCATAAGCAAGATTTAGTTTTCATGTGCAACGCGCACAGCCTTATGGATAAGTTCTGAAATCCCCATATCTTTATTTGCCGTGGTTTGTACCACGGGAATATTCCCAAGCAGTTGCGAAAGTTGGTCAATGTTGATGCGTGCCCCATCTTTTTTTAGATCGTCTGCCATATTTAAAGCCAGCACAACGGGCACATCCAACTCAAGGATTTGAACGGTGAGGTACAGGTTGCGTTCCAGGTTGGTCGCATCGATCACATTGATCACCACATCCGGTCTTCCTTCGATGATGAAATCGCGTGCGATGATCTCTTCGGGGGAATATGCTGTGAGGCTGTAGGTGCCGGGCAGGTCTACAATATTGATCGTGACTCCCTCAAACTCGATCTCGCCTTCTTTTTTTTCAACTGTTTTGCCGGGCCAATTGCCCGTATGTTGATGCAGCCCCGTCAACGCGTTAAAAATGGTCGTCTTGCCTGCATTGGGATTCCCAGCAAGGGCAATGGTGATCTCAGCCATTTGCGCCATCCACTAACAGCACTTCGATGAGCGCCGCCTCTTCTTTCCGCAATGCCAAATGATAGCCTTTAATAAAATATTCCACGGGGTCGCCAAGCGGGGCATGGCGTTCGATCAGAATGGTTTCGCCTTTTACTACACCCATTTCAACAAAGCGCCTGCGCAGGGCGCCATCGCCATTTATTTTGGTGATGGTCGCTTTTTGACCGGGTCGCAGCAGATGTAACTGGATTGATTCAGACATGATTGCCTTTCAAGTACTTGAATTTTTATTTTACGATCACGAACTCCGCCAGTGAAAGCCCCAGAGCAACTTCCTTACTCCCCACCAACAGCGTGAGCGGACCTTCCATAGGCGCGATTTCGGTAACTTTTATCTTCTTTCCGGGCAAAATATTCCGGTCGCATAAATACTTTAGAACATCTGTGGCGGTTGCATTCACTGCCAACACAGTGACAGAGGCGCCAACTTCAACCTCACTCAGCGCCATACCATCCAACGGCACGAAATTACCTTTTTGATCTGGAATGGGATTTCCGCGCGGGCAAACCAGCGGATGATTAAGGAAAGCTGACAGGGCTTCTGTGACTTCAGGCGCAGTAGCATGTTCAAGGGAGCAAGCCAGTTCATACACTTTCGACCATTCAAGATGCAAATGCTCATACAAGAAAACTTCCCACAAACGCTGACGGCGAATCACATTGACCGCCACCTCGCGCCCCTTTTTTGTCAATGAAACGCCCTTGTATGGGGTATGCGTCACCAGACCCTGCTCGCCAAGCCTGCGCATCATTTCATTGGCAGAAACGTTCGTCACGCCCAGCCGTTCTGCAAGCCGCCCAATGGCAACATCGCGATCTCCCAATTCAGACATCGCTTTCAAGTACATTTCCGTGCTTTCGCTCATTTGCCGAAAAGACATAAGGGTATCCTTTGAAAAATCATAAGGCTTGCCTTATTATCCAGGAAAGGCTTAAAATCCGTCATGGAAAGAGGTCACATTTTCCTACGGAAAGATGTCACCATGCTATACTGGCGGCATCTTTCAAAAACATCAACAGGAGCATTGCATGTATCAAACCGATATGTACGAAGGTGTGCTGGCTGAAACTGTTTCCATCACTGGGGCAAAAGACGAAACCATCAATGCTTATTTCGCCCGCCCGCTTGGGGCAGGTCCATACCCCGCGATGGTGCTGACTCATCACATGCCTGGTTGGGATCAATGGTATCGTGAAGTAACCTTCAAATTCGCGCATCAAGGCTATATCACCATCACGCCTAATCTTTACTTTCGCGTCGGTCATGGCACACCCGAAGATGTCGCTGCAAAAGTCCGCGCCGATGGCGGCATTTCAGATGAGCAAGCAGTCGGCGATCTGGAGGGCGCAATGCGCTACGTCCGTTCGCAGACCTATTCGAATGGGAAAGTTGGCATTTTTGGAACCTGCTCCGGCGGCAGGCATTCGTATCTGGCGGCTTGTCTCACCTCTGGGTTTGATGCGATCGTGGATTGTTGGGGCGGGCGGGTTGTGATGGCTCCTGAGCAGTTGAATGCCAAGACACCTGTTTCGCCTCTCGACCTGACCTCGAAACTGAGCAGCCCCATTTTGGGTTTGTTTGGCAACGACGACTCAAGCCCTACGCCCGAACAAGTGAACCAGCATGAAGCCGAGTTGAAGAAACACGGCAAAAATTACGAGTTCCACCGCTACGATGGCGCCGGGCACGGATTTTTCTACTATCACACCGCCATGTACCGACAGGCGCAAGCCATGGATGGTTGGCAAAAGATATGGTCGTTTTTAGGAAAACACCTTGCGTAAGGAGAGATGCACATGTGTACGATGATCGTTGAAAAAGTAAAGATCGAAGGCAGCGGCAAAGGTCTGAATGGATGGTTCAAATTGGAACAGGCAAACGTCTCCTACGACCATCCCTTTGATGCGCCATACGAACATGCCCTCAATATTGATTTTGTGAATGAAGCCCAAGGCGTCGGCGCAAGGGTAGCCGTCGAGCTTAGCGAACAAGCCGCTCGTGAGCTGATCCGCACCATCCAAAACGTATTGGATCAGGCTGAAGCAGGCGGTCATTTGTAAATCCAAAAAGATGACCGATCCAAATATTATTGCTCCCGTTGCCGAGGAAGGCGACGGGAGCAATTTTAGAATGGATACTGAATTACCTCCGAGCCGAGGGCGGAAAAATACCCATTTCGCTGGACTGTACTTCCTCTACCGAGAAGAACGCCCGGGGAGCAACTTCATGAATGATCTTTGATACCTCTGCAAGTTTCTTGCGCTGCACTACGGTATAAAGCAGTTTTACAGCGCCTTGCGCACCTTCGCCATCCACACTCGTTACCCCATAACCTTCCGCGCGTAACGCATCCGTTAGCTCACTGGCGCCTTTTTTCAGGATGATCCGCAATACCAAGGTGCCCATTGCCATGCGTTCTTCGATCAACATGCCAACGTACGTGCCTGTGGCAAAACCGCCTGCATAACCAAGGTATGAGGTTATCCCTTGCGCGCTTTTCACGATCTGGCTAACGACCACGATCCAGATGAACACCTCCACAAACCCCAATAGCGGCGCAATATTCCGCCTGCCGCGGGAAGTGAAAATGATCCGAAGCGTGCCCAGAGTTACATCTGCCACCCGGGCGGCAAATACGATCAAAGGTAATATCACCCATGAATACCAATCAAATTCCATGGCAAAGACTCCTATAAACTTCGGCTATGCCCCATGGTTGGGAATATCCAACGGTCTTCAAAATGTTGGTTTAAGATTTTGTAATCTCTCATACTCAAAATACTTCTCCGGTTTTCAAATGACCCTGCCTTCCTTCACGTAGTGCGTTAATTCGCTCACGCTCCATTGCTCAAGACCAAGCCTATCCACAGTTCGCCCGCGCCGCCAGTAATCGGTGCGGTGCATGATATTGCCAAGGCGAATGATGCTATCCATGCCGCGCACAGAAACGCCATAGCGCATTCCAAGCGAAGTCATGGGCACCATGCTCATGGGAATATCTTCGAATAGATATCGATGTTTCAGGGTGGGCGGCGCTTTAATACCGTAATATCCCTGCTGGTTTTGAATGGCTTCGTACAGGTCTTCGCCTTCTGAGTTGTAAGCAAGTTTCAACCAATCCAACGCGGTTCTTATTCGCAGACCCAATGCCGAGGCAACCGTCACCCGTTCACGATCCAGCACTTCCAATACGCGAGCCACTGAAGGGGTGACCCCATCAATATAGAATTGATAATCACCATGTGTGTGCTCGATCCAGCCGGAGTTAAGGATCGTAAGCGCCGGGTGGAAGATCGCACCCATGTTATTCAAGCCGGTATGCAAAATATCTATTCCGTCAATGTATTGAGGGTAGGCATGATGGATGGTTTCAAGCACAATCTCGTTACGGTTTGCAGGCAGCGCAGCCAAGGGCACCGCCTCTTTAATTCGGAAGATACGTCCCTGTGCTGGACCATCGGCGCGGCTGGCGTAAATGAACGTTTCGGCTTCGGCAACGGTAACATCTGCGGTGCAGTCATTATCGCGGATCACATGTTCAAATTCCATGGCGCCGAGTGTGCGCCCGGGGTGCAAGATAATAATTTGACCATCTTTCAAGTGCGGAGCGCACAACTTCGCCACATCTGCATGAGCCGAAGACGGTAGAACCACCATGATGACCTGCGCGTGTTGAATCGCTTCGGCAATATCCGATGTCACCAGTGTTAATTTTCCAAATCCATGCGGTCCCCCCTCCGGGCTTTCCAATTCAACTCCTCCGCGTTTTTTAATAACAGAAATGTGGTCAAAGGTGCGGTTCCAAAGTGCAACATCTGCGCCCATTAAAGCCAGGTGCGCAGCCATCACCTTGCCCCCGTTCCCTGCCCCTAAAATAGTGTATTTCTCTGCCATGCTACATTCCTTTCGTTAAGTCCTATCACATGCCTCTCGTATTACACGAGTTTATCAAGGCGCGCTCTCTCAGAGAGGATGCGCCCCGCCTCATCCACAGCCTCACAGGCTCCATTCACAATTCGAGTGCGGGTCATTCCCCGCCCAAACTTGTTATTCAGCAATTGCGGAGCATCCATCACGCCGGTAGTGACTGCCTTTGCCAATGTTGCGGGGTCTCCCCAGGGATCGTCTACCCCTGCTGCCGCAAGCTTTTGAATTCCACCTAATGTGATGCCCACTTCGTTAATCAAATGTTCTTTGCGCATCTGTACTTCGGGGGCGAGGGTCATATCTGGGGCGCCCAAAGCGTTGTTGATCGCCCGCCGAACAATGCGGCTGGCTTCGATCACATCATCTGCGGTGGCGGCGTGATGCGCCTCGGTATGCCCAACGATGTGATAAATATCGGGTTTAAGCGCCATTTGCAGGTATGTGCTCGCGGCGAGATGCCCGCGCGCGGCATCCACGTCAAGGGGATGAGAAAGTAGCCCGATGCGGGTTTGCTTCCAAATCCTGAAGTTTTCATCTGCCAACGGAGAGATCATTTCGATAACCGCCAGCATTTTTGCCAGGTCCATTGCATCGCTTGTTCCGGGCGGACTGTTAAACATCATTTGAGCGATGTAATCTTTTACCCCATATCTTTTGGCATTGTATGCCGAGAGGAATGCTGCTGCTACAAACGTAACATCTGATGAATCACGCATGCCCCAGTGATGCGGTTCGTTCAGTTCTACTGGAATATCCCTTTCGCCGTACCAGGTCATTACTTTTTGATGTTCAAGGATAGAGCCTTGCAGATCCCACGGACCGCGCCCATCCATTTGGTTAAACCAGTACAGCGGAATGGCACACCACGCATTGTGGATGGTCTCTGTAAGCACCTCTGCATAGCGGATGAAATCGTCTGTGCCGGAGTAGGCGCGCAGCATGGGGAAATTTCCGCAACGGCTGGCTTCGTACAAAGCGCGGAAATCATCGGGAGTGCGGACGGGTACACCACCTGCGCCCTTGCGGCGTGGGTCTTGCCGTTCGGGGTGAAAAAAGTTTTCCTGCGCGTCCTGATCTGTGCCAAGTGAGATCAAGTCCAATGCCTGCGCCTCGGCGATCTTTTGTATCCCTTCTGTGGATGCTTGCATGGTTGGCAGACCAAAATGGTGCCGCAAAATGGGGTATGGCTTGCGCCAGTTTATTCGTTCGGTCACACGTTGGGGAAAATCTGAAACAGTGAGGTCTCCCGTTGGCTGACCTTTGAGATATGCCAATACCTGCTCGGGTGTTTCGCTTCCATCAAATACTTTTTCAAAGAAACTTAATTTTTCGGCACGTTCCACTACTGGCGGCGTGCCGCCAAAAACGAAGCGCACACCCGCTTCATGCAAGTCGGCGGCTTCTTCGGCAAATTGCCCCAAAAGACGTTCACCCGTTTCAGGGGTGAGGCGGTACGAAATGCCGATAAGGTCGGCTTTTTCACGGCGGGCGGCTTGTAGAACTTCTTCCACAGAAACGGCAGGACCAAGAAACACGGTCCGCCAACCGGCGGATTCTGCCAACCGTAAAAAGTTGGAAATTCCCGCCACATGGACGCACTCCCCCAATGCCGCTGCAATGACTGTCTTTTTCATGGTGATACTCCTTTTTTTGGTTCTTGCAAAATTATTTGCAAGTGATTTCTCAAAATACATAAAATCACTGACGGTGGTTTTGTCAGTAAAAAGTTATATCGCAGATCGGTATCCGTATTCAGATGTGAAGTTTATTTGGGTGTTCAATTCAGGCTGTAGCGAATGCAACTCAAATTTATTCCCTGGTCGGTAAATGCAGTTATTTCATCTCACTTTCTTCGCTGACTTGTATCATTTTGACAATACCATAATACTCGCATATTATTAATAACTGACCTTACGCATTTTTGGGTAAAACGTGCCTTTTTTCCCTCACCCTAACCCTCTCCCAAAGGGAGAGGGGACTCACTTCCCATTCGGGGGAAGGGCTGGGGAAAGTGCCCGTTAGGGTATGAGGGTGCGTAAGGTGAGTTAATAACTCATATCATCCTGGGTTTCGACTACGGGCGGGATGCTCCTCATCGCTCCGCTCGCATAGGGATGCCATCCTGAGCGAAGTCGAAGGGCAATTTTAGACGGGTGGATTAGTCAGTTTTTAATACTTGAGCAGGTATACAAAATGGAGCTCAGGAGAATTATGATCACCATTCAAGAATTACTCCCGGATTTCTGGGAGCTATCTCAAAAGACCGCTGCAACCTTGCGAGCGGAAAAGTTTTCCAGTTGGAAACCGCTCATTCAACAAATACAACCGATTCTTGAGCTGGGTTTCATCGAAAAGATGGAAGCCGCCATACCAGGATGGAAAAAGATCGCCACCCTGAATGATGGGCAAACCGCAATACACACCCTGCTTGTTTTCTCTCTCTGCTTGAATCTACCTGAATACACTTTATTTTCAGATGAAATGACGCGTAAAGAGATCGAATGGGCAGCTATTCTCCATGACCTGGACAAAAACCTTGCGAGGAATGATACCGCCCACCCGTTCCGATCTGCGGCAGTTGTTGCACGTATCATGCCTCAATTGGGTTTCAAGCCGTTGGTCGGGGTTTATCAAAGTGATATTGATAATTGGTCTATTCTGGTTATGTCAGCACAGAAGCCGGATGGCGAAAAAATGGTACACAACCACACACCGTTGAAAAAGATCATCCACGACTTACATCGCTGCTGGGGCAGCGATAGTTCAGCAAGCCGTGTTCTAAAAGCTGTGCTCTTGCATCAATCACTACCAACTGTGGAAGATTGGAAAAATGCAGTCCTGCTTAACAATGAAGAACTCGCGTATTCACTTACATTGAAAGATATGAATGTACTCGATCCGCTAATGGTGGTGGACTCGGACTCTTGGAATATTTACAGCGAAGCTCGCGCCGAGTATTTATATGAGCTTCGTGCCAATAATGCAAAAACCAAAAAACGCATACAAAACGCGGAAGAGTCTTGATCGTCTAAAAAAACGGCTTCCATACGGAAGCCATTTTCTTAAACTTGGGGTAAATTCCTGCGGATGACGTTCAACATCCCAAAGGCTTTTGAGGCACCCTGTGCCACACAGGTTAGCGGGTTATCCACAAGGTAAGCCGGAATTCCAAGTGATTTGGTCAACAGCTTATCAATGCCGCGCAAAAGTGCGCCCCCGCCGCATAGTGCAACTCCACGGTCGATGATATCGGAAACCAGTTCGGGCGGCGTCTTTTCCAACACTTTGCGCCCAGACTCAACAATCTGTTTGAGCGGTTCCTGCAAGGCTTCCACGATCTCGCCTGTGGTCAATGTGACCGGACGCGGCAAGCCCGTAACTTGATCCTGCCCTTGCACTTCCATGCTGTTTTCAATATCCTGAGGAACAGCGGCGCCAATTCGGATCTTGAGCTGTTCAGCCGTCTGTTGACCGATGATGACGCCGTATTTTCTTCTCACATAGTTGACAATAGCTTCATCGAGATCCATCCCGCCAAGTCGCAACGTATCAGCTGAGACGATGCCATACATTGCCATGACTGCGGCTTCGGTACATCCGCCGCCGAGGCAGATGATCATATTTCCCGACGGCGAGTTAATAGGGAGGTCAATTCCGATGGCGGCTGCAAGCGGTTGTTGAATAAGATACGCTTCACGGCTGCCAGCTTCCATCACTGCTTCGTACACAGCACGACGTTCCACACTGGTGACACCGTAAGGGACTGTGATCATGATGCGTGGTCGAAAGATTCGCATGGAACCGCTGGCGCGTTGAAGCAGGTATGCCAGCAAGGTTTCGGTGATTTCATAGTCTGCGATCACGCCGTTACGGAGCGGACGCGCCACTTCAATGCTCTCTGGAACCTTACCGTACATGTCACGAGCTTCGATACCCGCCGCCACCATCTTTTGATCATCCACTTCTATGGCAACAATAGTGGGCTCTTCCAACAACACATTATTACTGTCGGCAAAACGCGTGAACATGGTTCCCAGGTCAATACCCAGGTCTTTGGAGAACATTGAGAACACTAGGTTTTAATTCTCCGAAATGTGGATCTGAGAGCCGCCCTTGCGGTAACGGCGAACGACATCCAAACGCAGGTTGGAGCGGCGCAAAGCAGCTTCCATGGCAAGGTAGGCATCGGTATCTGCGGGAGGTCCGTTCTTGAGCATTTCCTCGGCGCGCTTACGGGCTGCATCGGCACGGGTTTCGTCGATCTCAGCAACATTTTCCGCAGCATCTGCAAGGATGGTGATGATGTCCGGCTGCACTTCTGCAACCCCGCCGGCTACGGCAAAAATCTCTTCCTTGCCGCCCTTGCGGACTTTAACAACGCCATATTTCAATGTGGTTAGAACGGGTGCGTGCTTGGGCAGAATGCCCATTTCTCCAGCCGCACCGGGGAGCACAACAATATCCACATCACCTGTAAACACTGTACGGTCTTGCGATACGATTTCACAACGAATGGTCATAAGTTATATCACCCTCGTCATTGCAAGGAGGGCGGAAACCTGAACAGCAACCCCAAATCATGGTTGCAACAGGCTCCGCCCTCACAATGACACAACAAACTAGCTATTGGCTAATTTCTCGGCGCGTTCGCGCACGTCTTCAATGGTGCCTGCCATCATGAAGGCTTGTTCGGGCAGGTCATCGCATTTTCCATCCAAAATCTCGCGGAAGCCGCGAACGGTGTCCTTGATGGAAACGTACTTACCAGAAATGCCGGTGAAGCGTTCCGCCACGAAGAACGGCTGCGAGAAGAAACGTTCGATCTTGCGGGCGCGGGACACGACGAGCTTATCGTCTTCGGAGAGTTCGTCAATACCGAGAATGGCGATGATGTCCTGCAAGTCCTTATAGCGCTGGAGAACACGCTGCACTTCGCGAGCCGTCCGGTAGTGCTCTTCACCCACGATGTTAGGATCAAGAATTCGGGAGGTTGAGGCGAGCGGATCCACGGCGGGGTAAATACCCTTTTCCACGATGGAGCGTTCGAGCGCGATGGTCGCATCCAAGTGGGTAAAGGTCGCCACAGGAGCGGGATCGGAGTAGTCATCCGCGGGCACGTACACAGCCTGCATGGAGGTGATGGAACCGGTGCGGGTGGAGGTAATGCGTTCCTGAAGCTCTCCCATTTCAGTGGCGAGAGTAGGCTGATAACCCACCGCAGAAGGCATACGACCGAGAAGCGCAGACACTTCGGAGCCGGACATGGAGAAGCGGAAAATGTTGTCGATGAAGAGCAACACGTCCTTGCCTTGATCGCGGAAGTATTCTGCCATCGAGAGAGCGGTCAAGGCTACACGAAGGCGCACACCGGAAGGCTCATTCATCTGACCATAGACCATCACGGTGTCTTTCATAACGCCGTATTCGATCATTTCACGATAAAGACCAGTTCCTTCGCGGGTGCGTTCACCCACACCAGCAAACACGGAGTTACCTTGATGCACAGAAGCCACCGAGCGGATGAGCTCCATGATGATAACGGTCTTACCAGTTCCGGCGCCGCCGAAGATACCGGTCTTACCACCTTTGGTAAAGGGGGCAATGAGATCGATAACTTTCACACCAGTTTCGAAGATTTCCACGCGAGTGGATTGTTCTTCGAATGCGGGCGCAGAACGGTGAATAGGATACTTGGTGGTAACTTGGACATCGCCTTTGCGGTCGATGGCATTTCCCAACACATTGAAGATGCGCCCCAGGGTCGCGGGTCCTACCGGGACTGTGATCGGGGCGCCCATGGAACGGGCAGGGAGTCCACGTTGAAGCCCGTCCGTGGAGTCCATCGCCACAGTGCGAACCCAATTATTGCCAAGGTGCTTTTGCACTTCAAGAACCATCGGCTCTTTATCAGCACGATCAACTTCGATCGCTTCGAAAAGGTCGGGGACGTCTCCATTGGGGAATTCAACATCCACCACACCACCTAAAATTTGTACGACACGGCCGTTTGCATTTGCCATGATTTCCTCCAGTTATTTTGCGGCAAGCGCTTCAGCGCCGCCGACAATATCCAAAATATCGTTTGTGATCGTCTGTTGACGAACCTTGTTGTAAACCAACTGCAACGCACTGACCAGTTCCTTGGCATTATCTGTGGCGTTACGCATGGCAACCATACGAGCAGCATGTTCGCTCGCCTGAGATTCGAGAATTGCCTGATAGACCTGCAACGCTGTAAAGCGCGGAATGATCTGGTCAAGAAGTTCACGCTGGTCAGGTTCGTATTCATACGCCGCAGCGGGTCCGCTGGATGCCTTGTGTTCAAAATCTTCCACCAAGCCTTCGCCTTCAAGTTCAAGCGGAAGAAGTTTCTTTACTGTAGCAACCTGGCGACCCATATTGATGAAGTCGGTATACACAAGGAAAACTTCATCAACATTTCCCTGGTTGTATTCTTCAACAGCGAGGCGACCAATGGCAGAAACATCGGCAAAGGAAGGCGCTGCAGGGAGGTTGCTGAAGTCGGCAATGACATTTTTTCGGCGGCGGAAGAGCAGGTCTCTGCCCTTGCGACCAACCGCAATGTACTTTACGGGAACGGAATAATTATCGAATTTCTGAGCCGTAAAACGTATCACATTTGAGTTATAAGCGCCTGCCAGACCACGGTCACCAGTAACGACCACGACCAGGGCATTCTTTACAGTAGGGCGCTTAACCAGCAGGGGGTGCAACGAATCGCGCCCGGGCTGCTCCGCGACATGGCGAAGTACCTGCCATGCCTTGGTTGCGTAGGAACGTGTCGCCATGACCGCATTGATCGCTTTGCGAACCTTGCTGGCGCTCACTGTTTCCAACGCACGGGTAACCTGTGAAATGTTTTTTACGCTCTTAATTCGGAGCCGCATTTCACGAGCTGAAGCCATAATCTAATCCTTTATCCTTGGGATAACCTAGGCTTGCCAGCCCGCGCGGAAGCCATCAAGGGCTTTTATCAAAGCGGCACGATTGTCGTCTGTAATGGTCTTCTTCGCCACAATATCCTTGCCAATTTCAGGGAAGGAAGTTTCCATGTAACGAATGAGGTCAGTCTGCCATTGGGTTACTTTATCGAGCGGAACTGCATCCACATACCCGTTGGTACCGGCGAAGATCACAATAACCTGATATTCAAATTCCATCGGCTGGTATTGCGGCTGCTTGAGAAGTTCCTGCATACGTTGACCACGCCCCAACTGAGCCTGAGTGTTCTTGTCGAGATCAGAAGCCATGAGCGCGAACGCCGCCAACTCGCGGTAGGCAGCCATATCAAGGCGCAAGCGACCGGCAACCTGTTTCATCGCTTTGGTCTGGGCATCACCACCCACGCGGGAAACGGAGATACCCACGTTCACCGCCGGACGAATACCAGCATTGAAGAGGTTACTTTCGAGATAGATCTGACCATCGGTGATGGAGATAACATTTGTGGGGATGTATGCCGAAACGTCGCCAAGCAGGGTTTCAATAATGGGCAGCGAAGTAAGTGAACCGCCGGTTCCCTTAACTTTGACGGCTTTGAAACCGTCGCCCTTTGCCTTGGCAGCTTCTTCCGCTTCATGTTTGGAAAGAGGTCCGGTGTACACCTTGCCGTCCACGCCGTCTTTGGTGTCAGCGAGGTCGCCGCTAAAGTCGTTCTTCACGATCACAAACTGATTGGCAAGGCGGGCTGAACGTTCCAACAAGTGGGAGTGGAGGTAGAACACATCACCCGGGTAGGCTTCGCGTCCGGGGGGGCGGCGGAGGAGCAAAGAAACCTGGCGGTACGCCCAAGCGTGTTTGGAAAGATCATCGTAAATGATGAGGGCATCACGACCGGTTTCCATAAACTCTTCACCGATTGCGGTTCCCGCATAAGGAGCAATATATTGAAGCGCGGCAGATTCATCTGCAGAAGCCATCACAATGATGGTGTGATCCATCGCGCCATTTGCCTCAAGAATACCAAGGGTGCGGGCAACAGCAGCTTTCTTCTGACCCACTGCCACATAGATACAAGTAACGCCCTTGCCTTTTTGGTTGATGATCGCATCAATCGCAACAGCAGTCTTACCGGTCTGGCGGTCACCAATGATCAACTCGCGTTGACCGCGACCGATCGGGATCATCGAGTCGATGGACTTGATGCCGGTCTGAACCGGGGTATCCACATCCTGACGTTCAACCACGCCCGGCGCAATGCGTTCAATAGGACGGAACCCGGTGGTCGCAATGGGACCCTTGCCGTCAATCGGCTCGCCCAACGCATTAACCACACGTCCGATCATGGCATCACCCACAGGCACAGACGCGATACGCCCCAAGCCCTTCACAGACATGCCTTCGGTAATACCTTCATAATTACCCATCACGATCACACCGACGTTATCGCTTTCAAGGTTGAACGCAACGCCGATCACACCGTTGGCAAACTGCACAAGTTCCTGCGCCTTGATATTTGCAAGACCCTTAACGCGTGCAATGCCGTCACCCGCTTCAAGTACAGCACCAGCTTCGCTGACGTTAAACTCGGGCTTAAAACCATCTATTTGTTTCTGCAAATCACTCGTGATCTGCTTGATCAAGTCTGACATTCGGTAGCCTCCACCAGAAATTCGTTTTACGTACAACAACCCGGATAAGGGGCTTATCCGGGCGTATTTTTATGTTTCTTATGCCTTTCGTGAGTAAGCGCACAAGTGAGCTAATGATACCTGAAAGGCGGATGATTGTCTAGCTACCTGCCGTTGCGCGAAGAGAAAGAGCCCCTCGCCCTTGAAATTCGCACATCTTATACTATACTTCAACCTTTGAAATCGATACTCTGGAGCAGCAAATATAAATGAGCGCCCTGCCGGAAGAAAAAAGCCCTCCCAGACTAAAAAAAAGCAAATGGAAAGTGGCAATTCTCGCAAATATTAAAGACGATAATTTACCCAAGCCGGAAGGTGTGCCGCCGGATGCCTTTGCAGATTTTGATCACATCGAGACAGTAGATGCGCTTCGCACCGTGCTCGAAGCGGAAGGACACACCACGGTCTTTATCCACGCTGATAGGGAGTTGCCCTTCAACCTCCGCAAGGAAAAGCCGGATATCTGCTTCAACCTCGCAGAAGGGCTCGGCGGTGATGCACGCGAGGCGCAGGTTCCCGCATTGCTGGTAATGCTTGCCATTCCCTACACCGGTTCACGCGTATTAACCAACGGCATTTCATTGGATAAAACCCTGACCAAACGCATCTGGCGAGACAGGCGTCTGCCGGTTGCACCGTTTCAGGAATTCCTTTTTGGCGATGAGCCTCTCCGCCCGGAATTGAAATTCCCGCTCTTCGTCAAACCTGCCCGCGAAGGGACGGGTATGGGCGTAGACATGAAAGCCATCGTCAACAACGAAGCGGAATTACGAGAGCGTACCCAATACATCATCAATGTCTACCAACAACCCGCTTTGGTTGAAACCTTCCTTCCGGGGCGAGAATTCACCGTCGGTATTTTAGGCAGGGCAGACGCAAGACTGTATAGCCGCCACCCCGAATGGTACGAAAAGGACGGTTTTCACCGCTTTCCCATTCTGGAATTGGACACTGGCAATACAGATGGTCCGTGGGTTTATACGAATGAAGCAAAGTCAAAAGATGTGGGACCTGAAGGAAATGAGGGCTATTTCTGCCCAGCCATTATTGACCCTGAACTTGAGAAAAAACTTAAACACCTTGCCTACCGCGCCCACAACATCTTGAACGCCCTGGATGTCTCCCGTACTGATATTCGCTTGGACGAAGAGGGCAACCCGCGGTTGATCGAGATCAACACCTTGCCGGGCGTCACACCTGATTACAGCGATCTCTGTCTGCAAGCCGCTGCTGAAGGCATTGCCCATGCGGACCTGATGCTGGAGATCCTCTACCTTGGAGCAAGCCGCTGGGGCATGATGGAACCGCGTGAATTCGAAGAGACAAAAAAGAATAAGTAGCAAAAAGGCAGCGAGGAAATCCTCGCTGCCTTTTTGCAGTTCGTATTTACAACGAGATTTTTCTTTTTATTCATTAACAAGATCACGCTGAAGGCAAGCTCCACGATCAGACATATATGCTAATCATCATCGTCTTCATCATGATCATCCCCTTCATTTTCTTCATCACCTTCTCCATCGTGGCAAGCAGTGCATGTCGCGTCACGCAAGCTTACTGTATGACAGGTTCTGCACGATGTATTACCGTGATTAACACCATAGCCGCCTTCATCAGCAATACCAGGGTGCGAGCCGTGATACACCGCAGACCAGTTACTCGTCGAATGGCAGGAAGAGCAATTCGTGCCGAACATACCGGCATGAAATGCAGGATCAGCATGACAGGAAACACAGGCAGAAGATACGCCGGAATATTGACCTCCCTTATGACAGCTTTCACATGCCAGATTCGAATGCCTACCAGTAAGAGGAAATCTACTCAGGCTGTGATCGAACGAAGCCCCGCGCCAAGTAGTAGTGGTATGGCAGGTAGAGCAATTTAAACCGAACTGACCGTTGTGTTTATCATCACTGTGATGGCAAGAGGCGCAATCTTGCGGCGTACCCTTGAACATGCCGTTGACATGGCATTGCTCACATGCAACAAGGCTGTGTGCTCCAGTCAG
>Ga0172373_10002106_pt1 | contig 31081 bp, 28 predicted proteins | sample Lak10m_2_FD_114546 | JGI IMG/M metagenome (GOLD analysis project Ga0172373, IMG submission 114546) | Freshwater microbial communities from Kabuno Bay, South-Kivu, Congo - kab_092012_10m | ecosystem: Environmental > Aquatic > Freshwater > Lake | place: Democratic Republic of the Congo...
ATTGTACCATTGCGAATCCCAGCTTGTCGATGATATCAGCCACCAGCTAATGAGAACAACAACTTGAACTGGAATTAATATTGATATAATAAAATTAAACCACTTTCCAATTTTTACATCACTACCAGTTCCATTAATAATTTCTGTTCTAAATCTATCGGCGCCATATTTAATAATTGAAAAAGAAATAAAAGCTCCGCTTAAGATTAATCCCACCCCCCAGACCCAGTCCTGGTTTAAAAGAAAATCGACATTCATTGAAGAAGGGACGCCCATCACAGCAGCAATTGAAGCAACAATTATTAATCCTCTCTTCCGTGAAATTCCGAAATCAATCAGTGTTCTTGTAGCAAGTTCGACCATAGAAATCAGCGAAGTTACAGCAGCAAAAAACAAAGCAAGAAAAAATATTGATGCAAAAAAAATATTAAGTAAATTACTTGAAGTTATTTTGGAGAACAGCAGCGGCAGGTAAATAAAAGTTAATCCCGTATTCGCAGGTCCCGATTCAGAAACTTGGGTCATTGCATCAACCGAGCTGAGCGCAAAAACAGTTGAAAAGATTGTTATGCCAGCAAGTAAAGAAACGGAATTATTCCCAAATCCAATTAGTGCGGCATTTAAGGTAATGTCTTCTTTTTTTCGCATATAGATACCGTAAGCTAGGATTAATCCCCAACCAGCACCGGTATCCCACGCATTTTGAGTGAGCGCATTCAACCAGATTTTGTAATCAAAGATCATATTTAAATCCGGCGTAAAGAAATATTTAATTCCCTCAATAGCATTCGGAAGTGAAACAGCACGAGCTAATAATATGAGTAAAATTCCTAGCAAAGCCGGGATTAATACTTTACTGATTTTTTCTATTCCATTAGTGATGCCACGGATAACAACAAATGCAACTATCAGCATTGAAATGAAATGAAATAGCATCGGCTCAAAGCTCGATGAAAAATTATTCCAATAGGAAAGATAGTCGGTAGTTTTAAATAAATTTCCTGAGACCGCAGAAATAAAATATCTAAGACACCATCCTGTAACAACTGAGTAATAAAACATTATTGCAGTTGACACGAGAACGATATAAGAACCCATCCACCCAAAGTTTTTACCAGCAGTTTTAGCTATCGCGCCAAGCGGACCAAACCTTGTGTGTTTACCGAGTGCAAATTCTGCAATTATTAATGGAACAGACCAAATAAGAAGAAATATCACCCATGGTATTAAAAAAGAACCGCCGCCATTCTGCGCAACGATTCTTGAAAATCTCCAAATATTTCCGGTACCGACAGCAATACCGATAGTAGAAATTATCAGAGTCCATCTTGATGAAAAATATTCTTCCTGCTTCATTAATTATTTGGAACCAACTTCCGGTCTTTTCCTTTTTTCAATTTCAACTTTTTCCATTACCACATCCTTTAATGGGCGATCGTTTGGATCTTTAGTAACTTTGCCAATTGTGGAAACCACATCCATCCCGTTAATCACTTTACCAAAAATAGTATGTTTGCCATCAAGCCAAGGTGTGGGTACAAGTGTAATAAAGAATTGGCTTCCATTTGTATTTGGACCAGCGTTTGCCATTGACAATATACCGGCGGAATCGTGACGAAGGGTAGTGACAAATTCATCATTAAATTTTCCACCCCAAAAGCTTTCTCCGCCCCGTCCTGTGCCGGTTGGGTCACCGCCCTGCAGCATAAATTTATCAATTACTCGATGAAATATTACTCCATTGTAATAGCCTTTATTAGCAAGCCCAACGAAATTTTCTACAGTTTTTGGCACAAGGTCAGCAAACAGTTCAAGTTCGATGGTGCCCATATTAGTTTTGATTATTGCAACGGTCATTGAATCACTTTCTTTTATTTGAATATTGGATAGATTAAGCTCCGAAGTTGGTTCTGAATTTGCCTTCCCTTCAGTTTCAACTTTACTGTTACAACTGATAAGTAAAAGAAATAAAAAATTCAGAATAAAAAATTTTAACATTGTGTCTCCTATTGTGGTTGAATAATATTCATAGATAATAGAATTATTATCAGTACACCGATAATAATTCTGTAATAAATAAAAATAAATGTACTATGCTTTTTCAAATATTTTAGAAGAAAATCAATTGCAAGATAACCGCTTACTGCTGATGTTAGAGTTGCAGCAGCCAAATTCAGAAAAGCAGATGCATCAAGATATTCAAGCGATTCGATAAACTGCAGCAAACCGCTCGCGAATACTGCTGGTATGCTTAGTAGAAATGAAAATCGGGCTGCACTTTCTCTATTCAGTCCTACAAAAAGACCCCCTGTTATTGTTGTCCCCGAACGAGATGAACCCGGAATGAGTGCGATTGCTTGAGCAAGTCCGATTATGATCGCTTCCATTACCCCAGCGTTCTCAATATTTTTATTTTGCTTAGAAATTTTTTCAGCAATGGCAAGAAGGATTGCAAGTGCAATAAGACTAAAAGCTATAACGTAAAGATTTTTTGTCAGAACTCCTTCAATTTCATCTTTGAATAGCAATCCTATGATTACTATAGGGAGAGTTCCTAAAAATATCAGCCATCCGAGTTTTGAATTGGAAGATTGATTTTGATATTTAATTCTATTCAAAATATTTTCTTTCAGAAAACTCGAGGTTATCTGTATGATCTCATTTCTAAAATAAATTAATATTGAAATCAAAGTTCCAAGTTGAATTACCGCAATAAATGAAGTCCATCTTTCGGAGTGATCAAGCGAAATAAGGCTCATAAATTGTCCGGCAAGTGTGAGATGACCCGTGCTGCTAATTGGTAAAAATTCAGTTAACCCTTGAATGAGTCCAAGAATTATTGCTTCGAGTAAATTCAAATGAGCTCCTAAAATAAATAAGATAGTCCCAGCTTTATACCAGCGGAGAATGAATTAAAGTTTGTTGAAATGTCGGATCTTCCACCGAGAAAATTCCTACTATTTGAAGGCTTACCGTTTATGTCATATCTTAGATCGCCGCCGATGCTTGCATAAAAATTTCCGCCAAGTAAGGTATTGCCTTCGGCTCTCAAAATAAATCCAACTCCTGTTGATGAATAATTTATTGCAGCACCTAAACCGGGAAGAGATTCATCAGCGCTAACTAATCTTACCCCTCCACCTCCGCCAAATTTAAAATTATATCCTTCACCAGAGATTAAATAATAAGCAGTCACAGAAGGCATAATTATACCATAGGAAAGATCATATTGTCCATTAAGTAAACTTGATGTGTAGGAATTTAAAGAGTATGCTAATTCAATTCCTATCTGCAAATTGTTTTCAACATTGTATCCCAATTCACCTGAAAATACAACTGCCGAATTAAAACTGCCCAATTGGGTTGCGGGCTGGATGTAAATATTTATATAATCAGTCAGGGACGGGGTGCTCACAAAATCAATTCCCATGCTTGCTCTTGCTTGATATTGGGCAAACGACGGAAATGATACAAGGATAATTGCGGCAAGTAAAAAATATTTTTTCATAAATCGCTCAGTTCTGTTTCTACAACTTTAATAAGATTTTCGTGTTGTTTATTGAGTAAGAAAAATACAATTAGTGCGGTGAAAATAAATAAAAGATAAGAAACTATGTGCATCAGAAAAGCATAAGCTAAACTGATAGTATCAGCAAATCCAAATAGTAATACGAGAACTGATTTAGCGATCGTGTGATATGACCCCGTTCCGCCAGGAGTTGGAATCATTACTCCGATCGAGCTAACGCTCATAACAATCCACGCCATTCCAAAATTTATTGGCTGAATTCCCTCCATTCCCAAAGCAAAGAATCCAACGTACGAGTTAAATCCATAGAGAAGCATAATTGCTACACTTAGAAAAATTGAAATAAAATAATTACTGCTTCCTTTTAAACTGGAAAATCCCTCAACCAGCATCTCAAAAATATGGATTAATTTTTCTGATGCGTTTACCGAAAATTTTTGAATGATAAATTTTATCAGTCTATAAAAAGTCGTTTTAAATTTAACCGAAACAACCAAGAGGATTGTACCTAATACAACCGTTAAAAGTAAAGCGAAGAGAGTCGTTTTCAACCAGGGAAATTCGACGTAAACACTTCCATTATAAAGCAGCCCTGCTATAATCAAAGACAAACCGAAGAAAAAAATATCAATCATTCTTTCAAGAATAACAGTTCCAAACATAGAGGAGCGGGATAAACCCTCCCACTTGCCAAGAAGTACCGAGCGTGAAACTTCGCCAAGACGCGGAACTACGCAATTGACTCCGTAGCCAACCATCAACGCACCAAAAAGATATTTCAATTTCGCTTCAGGCTTCACCGATCGTATAATCACTTTCCATCTTAAAGCCCGCAAAAAATGTGATAAATAAAGTGAAAGAATTAAAATGACGATCCAGAAGATTGATGCGTGAGAAGTTATTTTGAGCACTTCACCGAAATCTACATCTCTGAAAGCAATTAAAACAAATACTACTGTCAGTAATAATGTTAAAACATAATTTATATACCTTCTAATCGGCGAACGACTTGGGTGACTATCTAAGGTCAATAACTGTACTTCCTTCCGGGGGGGTGAATGTGAATTTAGAATCAGCAATATTCGTGTTTAGCTTGTAACCGGTAAAATCAAGTTCCATTTTCCCAATTGCCTGATCTTCTATAATAACTTTTGATAAAAGATTATTGCTGTTTGTCCACATTAATATTTTTTTGAATTGTAAATTTGAAATTCCGGGTGTCAATTCAATAACTTCGCGTGCATCTACCTTAATAATATTTACTTTGCATTTTGGAGGATATTCGTTTACTAATTTATCTAAAGATAAAAACGACTGACTGTCGTCATCTGCATTTGTTATGAAAACCTTGTTGTCCTTTTTATTGAAGTTCCAGATGCTTTTGGAATCAGAAACAACAATCGTGTTTTGCATTTCCAGTCTTATTTTATTTTTAGATTTATAAAACATTTTGCCGGAAATATCTTTCTTCGAATTCGAAGTGCGCGAAAAATCAACATTGAAATCCTTGAGTGAATTAAATTTTTCCTGCAATGCCTTTAATTTTTGGTTAGCATTATCCTGCGGTAAAAGGATGGAGCAATTAAACAGCAAAACACTAAATATTAATAATAATTCTCTTGTCATAAATTTTCTTCGTCCAATCTAAAACTATTGTATCGAAAATAAAAAGGATAAAATATTTATAGAGATCTAAGCACTGTTTCAAGTTGTTCGTCATTTTCTATCAGTACAGTTCTTGCTTTACTACCGTCGTTAGGACCGACAACGCCGGCTTCTTCGAGCTGATCTACAATTCTTGCAGCACGCGAGTAACCAAGTTTTAACTTTCTTTGAAGAAGAGAAACAGAGCCCTGCTGATAACGAACAATAACACGTGCGGCATCTTCAAACATTGGATCGAGATCCGCAAGGAATCCCCTTCCAGAACCTTTTTTCTTATCATAAATACTCGGCAGAAAATATGGGCGTGAATAACCCGACTGCTGATTAATAAAGTTAGTTATCTTTTCCACCTCCTCGGTAGAAATAAATGCATTCTGAATTCTGTTCGGCTTGGGCGAGCCTGTCGGCAGAAACAACATATCACCTTTTCCAAGCAACTGTTCTGCACCATTCATATCGAGAATCGTTCGCGAATCAATTTTGGTTGCGACTTGATAAGCAATGCGAGCACTAAAATTAGCCTTAATAACACCTGTAATTACATTTACCGAAGGACGCTGTGTAGCAAGCACAAGATGTACACCAACTGCACGGGCTAATTGCGCAAGTCTGGTAATTGGTTCTTCAACTTCTTTGCCGGCAGTGATCATCAAATCTGCAAGCTCATCAACAATAACTACAAGGTAAGGGAGGTGATGATGTTTCATCCCTGTGCTGTCAGCAGGTTTCTTAGGAAGCGAAGCAACTTTTTTATTGTAGTCCACAATATTTCTTACTCCAAGTTTTGCAAGTTTGTCATATCTTTGCTCCATTTCCATTTCAACCGATTTTAGAAGAATCACAGCATTCTGCGGAACCGTAATTATTTCTTCATCAAGATCAGGCGATACCGCCAGATAGTGTTTCCTTAATTTATTATAAAGAGAAAGTTCAATCTTTTTGGGGTCAATCATTATTAGTTTAACTTCACTTGGCTTCTTAGCAAAAAGTAAACTTGTAATAATCATATTTATTCCGACACTTTTCCCCGATCCTGTAGAACCTGCAATCAGCAGATGAGGCATTTTGGACAAATCGGTTAAGTAAACATCGCCGCTGATTGTTTTACCAAGCGACATAGGAAGTTCCATTGTTGATTCATTTATCTTAGCAAGAACGGATCGTGCTTTAACAATTGCTGATTCTGCATTTGGAATTTCAACTCCAATCGCTCCTTTCCCAGGGATGGGGGCAATGATTCTTATTCCTCTTGCTGCCAAAGCTAATGCTATGTCATTTTCCAATCCAACTATCTTGCTGATCTTGACTCCCGGTGATGGAACTATTTCGTAAAGTGTTACAACAGGACCAGGAGTTACAGAGATATCCTTTATTTCTATATCAAATAGTTTCAGTTTTTCTTTTAATAGTTCAGCATTCTTTTTTAATTCTTCTTCCGCCACTTTAAAGTCTTCTTCAGGAACCGGTTCAAGCAAATCGAGCGAAGGATTTTTGTACTCCGGTATTTCTTCCCATGGATCGGGAAGTCCTTCATCAATACTTTCTTCAAGAGTTTTTTTGTCCGGAAGTTCGCCGACTTTTTCTAGGTTAACTTTTTTTACCTCATCCCGCAGAACTTCATTAGTTTCTTGAGATGTTGGTTGTTCATCTTTGCGTATTATTCTAATTCGGGTTTGCTCTTCTGCTTCTGCTTCCATTAATTGTTCGGCAGTCAGTTCATCTTTGGATGGTTTTTTCTTCTTTGGTTTATCGTCTGCAAGTTTTTTAATTTTTTCGATATTACCTGCAGACTTTCCTTCTTTATCGGGTTGACCATCCTCCCCAATTTCAGCATCGTCTTTCGTCCTAAATATTGAAATAATACTTAGCAAAAGTTTTTCGATGTTAATATCAAATGCAATTATTAAAAGTGTTACAGCCAATGCAAGCAATAAAATAAGTCCTCCAATGCTTCCAATCTGATTTCCGAGGTAACTTCCTATTACTGCCCCCACCTTGCCGGAGAGTTCATGTGTCCCGGATAAAATATCCAAATTATTTGCAAGCAGTCCGAAAATTGAAGAAATGATTGTCACTGCAAGCAAAGAAAAATTTGTACTGTGAAGAAGGATTCTGAGATCAAATTTGTTGAATAAGTGAATTCCCCAGGCGAAAAGTAAAACAGGTATAATCAGCGAGAAGTAGCCGAATACGCTATGAACAAAAAAGTCGGAGAAGTAAGCTCCAACTATGCCCATCCAATTTGAAATATTATCTGAACCCGAAGAAAATAAATTATCGAATAATCCTGTGAGGCTGTCCTCGTCACTTCTGCTGTATGAAATAATACTCAGAAATAAAAAGATTGATAAAACGAAAACGAATAGACCCAGGATTTTTCTGAACTTTTCAGATGACATCACATAATAGGAGGATGAATCATTAGAATGATTCTCGCTGCTCTTATTTCTCTTTTTAGCCATGCTTGATCCGAATAATATTCAGATTTATTTATTGAAAAGTTTTACAGCACTGCCGGATAATATCGGAAGCGCAGCAGAAGAATTTATTCTGCTGCAGAAAATGAGATCGTCTTCAAAACCATTATCCATTAAAATTTTTCCGTGCTCAGAATTTTTAAACATCTGAAGTATATCGCCTGAAAATGATTGGCATAAAATCAAACTTGCTTTTGCAGAATCTGAAAATTCAATATCATCGAAAGCCTCATTTATTTCTGAAATTAACTTACCTGCGCAGATTGTATCTTCAAGCGAAAAATGATTTGCTCTGCCCGAACAAATTATCTCAATGTCTTTTCTCAGTTCAACAAGATGTTTTGCAACTGCAGATAAATTTAAGAACGAGCAAATAAAAAGATTTTCGGAAAATTTAGCTTTTGCGATTGCCTTAGTTCCATTCGTAGTATATAGAACAATTGACTTACCGCAGACAATTTCACGAGTATATTCTAAGGGAGAATTGCCAAGAGCAAATCCTTCTATTTTTTTTGTGTTTCTCTCCCCGCCGAGTAAGGTTTGCCCGCCAAACATTCCGCCGGAAAGTTTTACGGCAAACTCAACATTTGCAACAGGAATAATTTCTTTTGCACCATTTTGTAATGCTGTTGTGATTACCGATGAAGCACGCAGAACATCAATAACTACAGTGGTTCTGTTTGTAAAGTATAATTCGTCAACGGTGACAGGACAAAAAATAACATTAATTTTCATAATTAAAATTACTTATTCACGAATGGAAGTTTCACCACTTTTGCTGAATACTCTTTCCCTCGAATTAAAAAATTAATCGTCGATCCAATAATTGAATAATCTGAGTTAACATATCCGAGAGCAATTGGTTTTTCAAGTACAGGGCTTACAGTACCACTGGTAATTGTTCCAATCTTTTTTCCATCAAAGGTTAAATCATAGCCATGTCGGGGGAATGCTTTTTCTTCAGAAGTCATTGCAACCAATTTTCTTTTTAACCCATAGGACTTGGATTTTACCAATGCTTCTTTACCAAGAAAACTTTCTTTGTTTAATTTAGTAATCCAGGCTAAACCAGCTTCAAGGGGGTTGGTTGTTTTATCAATATCATTTCCATAGAGGCAGTAGCCCATTTCCAATCGCAAACTGTCCCTTGCACCAAGTCCAATTGGCTGAATGTTGAATTCTTTTCCAGCATCAAAAATTCTATTCCAAATAAATTCGGCAGTTGCTTCATCACCCTGGAAATAAATTTCATAACCTAATTCGCCTGTGTAGCCGGTGCGCGAAACAATAGCATCTACTCCGGCAATTTTTGCATTAAAGAAATGATAATATTCAAGATTAAGATTTTTATTACACACTTTCTGAATTACATCTTTTGATTTCGGTCCTTGAACCGCGAGTAAAGAATATTCATCGCTTTTATTAGTTAGTTCAACATTAAGCTTATTGTTTTGGCTTAGCCAGTCAAAATCCTTTTCGATGTTTGAAGCGTTAACCACAAGCATAAATTCTTTATCAGATAATTTATAGACAAGAAGGTCGTCAACAATTCCGCCATCTTCGTAACACAGAGCGGAATACTGCACGCGCCCCGAAAATAATTTGGAAGCGTCGTTTATAGTAACATAATTTACAAACTCCAGAGCATTTTCCCCTCTAACAAAGAATTCACCCATGTGAGAAACATCGAACACACCAACGGAATTTCTTACCGTTTGATGTTCTGATATAATTGATGTGTACTGAACTGGCATTTGATATCCGGCAAACTCAACTATTTTTGCCCCAAGTTTTTGATGAATATTATACAGTTTTGTTCTTTTCATTTTAATCTTTTCCAGAAAATTTTTTTGATAATTGTGAATTTATTTGAACGAAATATTTTTATCTAATATTGAATAATCTTTACTCGCTGAATTCCTGTTGATTATTTTTGCCCACTAATTTTACTCGACCTAAAGGCATTGTTTCATCTTCCTGAATTTTAAGCCTAACAAAATATTTAAGACGAAGTTTCCACAGGGTTTTATACTTATTCTCGCGGAATTTCGATGCAAGCACGGGATGACATTTTAATATAATGGATCTCTCTTTCGACTCTTTAATAAACTTGCGCACCCACTCTTCAATATCATAAACAAGGTGGGAGTATTTTGTCAGTCTTCCGCTGCCAAGGCAATAGGGACAAACTTCAAACATTGCTTGATTTATATTTTGACGAACTCTTTGCCTGGTAATTTGCATTAAACCAAAATCCGACATTGGAAGAACAGACGATTTTGCTCTGTCTCTTCGCATTTCTTTTTTTATCTCATCATAAACTTTTTTACGATTCTTATCATCTTCAAGATCAATGAAATCAATAACAATAATACCGCCAATATCACGAAGCCGAAGCTGTCTTGCAATTTCTCTGGCGGCTTCGAGGTCAGTTTTAAGAGAGTTTAATTCCTGTTCTTTATTTTTTGCGTACCTGCCGCTATTGACATCTACAACAAACATTGCTTCAGTTTGTTCGATTATTAAATATCCTCCGCTTGGCAAAGAAACTTTTCTGCCCATTAGAGTTTTTACTTGTTCTTCGATCTTAAATGAATCGAAGATAGTGCCGCTTGATCGAAAGAGTTCAATCTTGTCTGCAATTCCGGGTTGAACAATCTCCACATAATTTTTAATTTGTTTATACAGTTTTTTAGAGTCAATAAAAACTTTACTAACATCTGCTGTGAGCAAATCACGAATAACGCTTGATGTGGTAGTCACATCCTGATAAATCAAGGCGGGGGGTTTTTCAGTTTTTACAGTAGATTCAATTTCGTTCCATGTTTTCATCAAAGTATTTAAATCATCATGAAGAGCTTCTTCGGATTGATTTTTTGCAACAGTTCTGATTATAAGTCCGTAATTTTCCGGAAGAAAACTTCTTGCAAGCGATCGAAGTCTTCGCCTTTCACGGTAATCTGAAATTCTTTTTGAGATTCCTACTTTGTTATCAAAAGGAAGGAGAACACAAAACCTTCCCGGGAGAGAAACTGAAGAAGTAACACGTACGCCTTTATTGTTGACAGGTTCTTTGGTTATCTGAACAATTATATCCTGCCCCTTTGCAAGGCGGGGGACAACCTGAGACGGCTGCTTACTAAATTGTTTTTGGCGGGAATTATTTACTGTGGAGTTTGACTCATCCTCCTCTTCATCAACGTCAGCATCGTCGCCAAGCATTTCCTGAAATTGCTTTGTTCTGTCACCAATGTCCGAAAAGTGAAGGAATGCATCGTGCTGCATACCTATATCAATAAAGGCTGCGCGAATACCGGGCAATACCCTGGCTATTTTGCCAAGGTAAATATCCCCCACCATACGTCTGTTTTCAGGATAGTCAACAAAAAAGTCGGCTAAATTTCCGTCCTCCGTAATCGCCACACGAGTTTGGGTGGTGGAGGAATTGATAATTATTTCTTTTGTCATAAAGGAAAAACTTTTTTAATGAAATATTTAATTTCATAGTAAACTTATTAACGGATATTTCGGGGCAGCCGCAGGCTGCAGTTAAATAAAAGCAGCATGTCAGAGCAGCGAGCAAGATAAAATCAAGTTGAAACTGGTTTAATATTTCCTGCATATTCCGAAATTAAAATTATTTAATTGAAAATTTTTTCTATCGCTTTGCAATAGATTATTAAAAAATATTTAGGCTTTATACTCCAACTCTTTTCGGATCAACAAGAATCCGAAAAGAATTGGAAAGCCATTTTGTTTATTGATTCGATGAAGATGCAGATTGCTCTTTAAGCAGTTCTTTTCTGCTCAGAGAATACTTTCCGTTTTCAATCTTGAGCACCTTAACAGTTACTTTGTCACCTTGTTTGAGAAAATCACTAACTTTTTCAACCCGCTTACTATCAATCTGTGAAATATGAAGTAACCCCTCTTTGCCCGGAAGAATTTCAACGAACGCACCAAAATCCATGATCTTTGTTACAACGCCGTCATAGATTTCACCAACCTCGGGAGTAGCTGTCATTTTCTTGATGTGATCTTTACATCTTGCAGCATTCTCTTTATTAGGTGAAGCAATATTAATGGTTCCATCATCATCTATATTTATATCAACGCCAAAGAGTCGCTGCATACCTTGAATAGTTTTACCACCCGGTCCAATTATCAAACCAATCTGATCTGTTTCAACCTTCATTGTTAATAATCTTGGAGCAAATGGTGATAGATAATCTTTAGCTTGCGAAATTGCTTCGTTCATAATTCCAAGAATATGCATGCGTCCTTCACGAGCCTGTTTTACGGCTTTCTCCATAATTTCAAAAGAGATACCCTGAATTTTAATATCCATCTGGAAACCTGTAATGCCTTCTGTAGTTCCGGCAACTTTAAAATCCATATCACCAAGATGATCTTCATTACCGAGAATGTCTGTTAAGATTGCATATTTATCCCCTTCCTTTACAAGTCCCATTGCGATTCCGGAAACAGCTTTACGAAAAGGTACACCTGCATCCATAAGTGAAAGTGAACCGGCACAAACAGTAGCCATTGACGAAGATCCATTGGATTCAAGGATATCCGAAATAACACGAACTGTATAAGGAAATTTATCCTCTGCCGGAAGCATTCCTTTAAGCGAACGTTCGGCAAGATTTCCATGTCCGATTTCTCTTCTGCCAACACCTGTCATTCTACCAACTTCACCAACAGAATAGGGGGGGAAATTGTAATGCAGCATAAACTTTTTAGTGTACTCTTCTCTCAAACCATCAATTGTTTGCTCATCATTTTTTGTACCGAGCGTTACGGTTGTTAAACTTTGTGTTTCGCCGCGTGTAAATAATGCAGAACCATGAGCACGTGGAAGCAATCCCAATTCAATACTGATTGGACGAACCTGAGTAGTATTTCTTCCATCCAGACGAATTCCCTCTTCAAGAATTCTATTACGCATTAATTCTTTTTCCATATCGTGAAGAATTAACTGTATTACTTTTTCCTGTTCGGGAAATTTTTCAGCAAGAGTTGATACAACAAATTCGGCAAGCTCTTTATTCTTATTTGATCTTTCGTCTTTTGAAAAAACGGAATAAACTATCTCTTTAAATTTATTTTGTGCTAAGGAATAGACTTCTGCTTTCAAAGCTGGGTCAATCACTTTTTCTGCCACCGCCCATTTTGCTTTTCCAACTTCTGCAACTAATTCATTTTGAAGCTGGACAATTTTTTTAATCTCGCTCTGGGCAAATTTTAATGCATCGAGTAAATCATTTTCACTAATTTCTTTCGATTCACCTTCAACCATCATTATTGAATCCGCTGTTCCCGCAACGACAAGTTCAATATCACTTTTTTCTGTTTGAGCATGAGTCGGATTAACAATAAAATTACCATCGAGTCTTCCAATACGTATTTCTGCAATCGGTCCGTCGAATGGTATTTCCGAAATGCAAAGAGCAGCCGAAGCACCAACCGCCGCCAAAACATCCGGGTCATTTTCGCCGTCGAAAGAAAAAACAGTAGCAACTACCTGAGTTTCATTGGTAAAATTTTCAGGGAACAACGGTCTAATTGGTCTATCCACCAACCTTGCACTAAGGATTTCTTTTTCACTCGGGCGTCCTTCCCGTTTAATATATCCACCCGGGAACTTACCGGCTGCCGAGGTTTTCTCGCGGTATTCAACTTGAAGAGGGAAATAGTCCATATCTTCTTTTGCTTCTGGAGAGGCAACGGCAGTAACAAGCACCATTGTGTCGTTATATCTGACCATAACCGCGCCGTTTGCTTGCTTTGCAAAGCGTCCGGTTTCGATCGAAAAAACTTTTCCGCCAATTTCAATTTCTTTTTTAACCATCATTTAACAAACCTTTTTTACTTTCTAATATTCAATTCTTTAATTATTGCTCTGTATCTCTCAATGTCTTTTTTCATAAGATAATCTAAAAGTCTTCTGCGTTTTCCAACCATCATCAATAAGCCGCGGCGAGAGTGATGATCTTTTTTGTGTACGCCGAAATGCCCGGTTAGATCGTTAATTCTTTTAGTCAACAATGCGATCTGTACTTCAGATTTGCCAGAGTCTTTTTCGTTAGTGCCGTATTTCTTGATTAGTTCAAGTTTTTCTTCTTTTGTCATTTTACTGATCCTTTGATTTATGATTTAATGTAAGCTCAGAATTAACCGAGATTAATTATTTATTTTTTCTAAAATTTTTAATGCCGTCTTTTTATCTTCGTCCATTTGTTTAATTAGAGCGTCAACCGAATCGAATTTTTTTTCGCTTCGTATTCTTTCAATCAGATTAAGTGTGATATTTGAATCATAAATATCTTCATCGAAATTTAAGATATAAACTTCAGGGATTATTTCTCCCTCGGAATAAAAAGTTGGTCTTTTTCCTATGCTCAAAAGACCGTAATATTTTTCATCCCTTAGAAGCACTTCGCAAAGGTAAATTCCTAAAGCAGGTAAAAGCTTGTCTTCAGCAATTTGAAGGTTGGCAGTTGGATAACCAAGTGTTCTTCCTCGCTTGTCACCATGAATTACTTTACCGCCGAAAGAATAATATCTTCCAAGATAAGAATTTGCAATTAGAAGATTTCCTTCTGCAAGTGCCTTCCTAATTTTTGTACTGCTGACAACCTGCTCGTTAATTTTTACTTCTTCAACCATGCTTAGAGTAAAGTTAAATTCTTTACTAAGCTGATTTAATTTTTTCAAATCACCGCCTCTGTCTTTGCCGAAATGATGATCGTAACCAATTATAATTTCTTTTACGCCCATCCCATCAATAATAAATTTTTTAACAAACTCATCAGCAGAGAGTTGGGAAAATTCCAGCGTAAAATTAACAAGAAAGACATTCTGAACTTTAAGTTTCTTTAGAATAAAAAGTTTTTCGTCAGTTGTTGTTAGAAGTTTAATAACAGAATCTTTCGAAACAATCTTACGAGGATGAGGTTCGAAAGTTATTAAAAAACTTCTGCAATTTTCCTGATTTGCCGAAGTTTCAATTCTCTCAATAATTTTTTGGTGACCTAAATGTACTCCATCAAAAGTTCCGATAGTAATAAAAGTATTTTTTTCTTTAGTGATCTGCGATAAATCAGTAAATATTTTCATCGTACTTAAAACATCAATTTCAACTTAGGCTTCAGCAAAAATGGGAAATAAATTTTTAGAATTAGCGACAAATTCGTCCACAGACAACGCATCATCAACCGAATAATCCCCAATTTTTGTTCGTCGAAGTGAAGAAATAATCCCACCGCAGCCGAGCATCTTTCCCAAATCATCGGCAATGGCTCTGATATAAGTTCCCTTTGAACAGGTAATTTCAAAATGAACTTCGGGAAGTTCTATTTTAGTTACAGTGAAATCATAAATAGTAACTTCACGAGAAGCTCGTTCAATAGTTTTTCCTTTACGAGCCAGGTGATAGAGTGATTTTCCACCCACCTTTACCGCCGAAAACATTGGCGGCATTTGAGTAATATCCCCTATAAAGTTTTTTACAGCAGATAAAATCCCTTCTTCAGAAATATTTTTCAAATCATCTATCATAATTTGTTCTGTTTCCAAATCCATTGAAGCGGAAGAAACCCCAAGCCTGATTGTGCCGGTGTACATCTTCTTTAATTCCTGAAACGAACTGATTGCTTTAGTTTTTTTCCCAGTACAAATAATTAATAAACCGGTTGCTGCAGGGTCTAATGTGCCTGCATGTCCAACCTTTTTTTCTGGAATTGATTTCCTGATCTTATAAATAACTTTGAATGATGACCAGCCGAAAGGTTTATCAATCAGAAGAATCTCGCCGGTATTAAAATCAAGGGCTGAATAATCAGTCGTTGCCTTTGTTATCATTTTCGTGTATCTGTTTGAATATTCCATCTATCTTTTCAACGTAATCCAAAGAATCATCAAGGAAGAATTTCAGTTCGGGAATAAATTTTATTTTTATTTGTGAAGCTAATTCAAAGCGAATGAAACCAGATTTAGCTATTATTTTTTTTAATGATTGTTCTCTTTTTTCTTTTTCCAAAATTGAGATGTAAACTTTTGCAATTTTCAGATCGTGGCTGACTTTAACTTTTGTGATCGTAAGGAACCCAAGATTTTCAAGTGCAAGTTTTTGAAAAAAGATAGTACTTAGTTCTTCTTTAATTAAACTTTCAACTCTATCAATTCTATGCGAAGTGCCCATTTAAAAACTGTAATTCGTTTTAAGTTACTACTATTATTCCTGCTCAGCTTAGCTTTTTCTTCGTCTCAATAATCTTGAATGCTTCAATTATATCTCCAATTTTCAGATCATTATAGTTCCTGATATTTAATCCGCATTCATAACCAGCCTCAACTTCACGCACATCATCTTTAAATCTTTTCAGGTTATCTATTTCACCTTCAAAGATAACAATACCTTCGCGCAACAGTCTGATTTTATTTGATCTTTGAAGTTTGCCTTCCTGTACATAACAGCCTGCAACAGTTCCAACTTTGGGAACTTTAAAAGTTTCTCTAACTTCTACGGTGGCAGTTACCTCCTCTGAAAGTATTGGGGAAAGCAATCCTTCAAGAGCTGATTTCACTTCGTTAATTGCATTATAGATTACGCTGTAAAGTCTGATATCCACTTTTTGATTTTCGGCTAATCTTCGGGCATTCAAGTTTGGTCTAACATGGAAGCCAATAATGATAGCATTTGAAGCAGATGCAAGCAGAACATCGTTTTCGGAAATACCGCCGACGCCTTTATGAATAACCCGAACAATTACTTCCTGGGTAGAAAGTTTCATCAGAGAATCAGATAACGCTTCAACCGAACCGTCAACATCACCTTTAACAATAAGAGCAAGTTCTTTAACTCCCCCTATGCTGATTTGATCTGAGATTTCATCAAGTGTGATGTGGTGAACCTGCTTTTGGTCAATCTCACGTTTTAGCTGTTGTCTGCGATTGCTGATTGCGCGTGCAGTTCTTTCTGAATCAACTACAATAAAAGAATCACCTGCTTGAGGAGGGCCTTCGAAGCCGAGTGTTTGCACAGGAGTTGAAGGAGGAGCCTCCGTAACTTTATTGCCCCTTTCATCGAACATTGCACGAACTTTTCCAAAATGAATCCCCGCTACAAATGGATCACCAATTCTTAAAGTACCTTTCTGTATCAATATTGTTGAAGTTATACCCCTGCCCTTATCAAGTTCGGCTTCTACAACCACACCCCTGGCGTGTCTATCCGGGTTGGCTTTTAAATCGAGGAGTTCAGATTCAAGGAGAATTTTTTCAAGCAGTACGTCAACTTTTAAACCGTTTTTAGCAGATAATTCAATGCATTGATATTTTCCGCCCCAATCCTCAACAAGAATATTTCTGTCGGCAAGCTGCTGCCTGATCCTATCCGGGTTAGCACCGGGTTTATCGATTTTATTTATAGCAATTACAATTGGAACTGAAGCTGCCTGTGCGTGATTAATTGCTTCGATAGTCTGCGGCATCACAGCATCATCAGCAGCGATTACTAAAACTACTATATCAGTCAATTGTGCACCCCTTGCACGCATAGCAGTGAATGCTTCATGACCGGGAGTATCGAGAAATGTAATAAATTTTCCATTGCCAACATCAACTCGATAGGCTCCAATATGCTGAGTTATGCCGCCGGATTCTCCTGCCACTACATTTGATCTTCTTATATAATCAAGCAGTGAGGTTTTTCCATGATCAACATGCCCCATAACAGTTACAACCGGCGAACGGAATTTTAGAGTTTCGGGTTTATCAACTTCATCTTCCAATTCTTCTGAAGTATATTCTTCCTGAAACTCAATTTGAAAGCCGAATTCGTCTGCGACAAGCGTGATTGTATCAACATCCAGCCTTTGATTTATCGAGACCATTAATCCAAGTTCGATGCACTTGGCTATGACTTCACTAACATTTACTTCCATCAGATTAGCAAGCTCATTAACCGCAATATATTCAGTTACTCTAAGAATGCTTTTATCGTGTATTCTCTTCTCTTCTTTTATATCTTCTTGTTCTTCTCTTTCTTTTCTTTTTCGTTTTCTTGATAATGCTCTTTGCGATAATCCTGATTCATCCATACTGATAAGAGTTTTTCGAATTGCATCTGTAACTTCTTTTTGATCTACTTCAAACCGCTTAATTCTTTTCTTTTTCTTAGTAGCTGGAGTTTCATCAACTACCGGGACTTCCTCTACTTTTTTCTTTGTTCTTGGTTTTTTCTTTTTCTTTGAAGTTTCCTGTTCATCTAATTTTATTTCATCTTTTACAATTTTTGACTCAGGTGCGGGTGCAACTTTATCAACCTCCGATTTCTTGAGTTCGCCGGATTTAAGGTCCATCTTTCCGACAACTTTTAATCCTTTTCTTTTTGAACCTTCGATATCTTTTGGAGAGATAAACGATTTCTTTTTAGGTGCTGCTTCTTTAGGGATTGGAACAGTTTTTTCAACTTCTGATTGGATGGGTGTTTCAATTTTTGGTTCATCAACTTCTATTTCATCAACCGGAGCTGTTTCAAGAGGTTGCTCGACCATAGGAATTTTTGACTCGATTTCGATTTTAATCTCGGAAGGCAGAGCGGCTATTTTTGCTGGTTTTTCTTTTTCAACCTCTTCAATCACAGGTTCGGCTGAAACTTTAGATTTTGTTTTTTCCTTTTCGGCTTCTTCAGTTTTGTCTTTACGTTTTTTATTGAATTCAGCTAGCTTTTGATAGTGCTTTTCTGCTTTCTCAATATCCTTTTTAAAGTGGTTACTTACCTCTGTAATCATTTCTTCAGTTAGAAGGGACATATGATTTTTTACGTCAAAGCTTTTCTTTTGAAGAAATTCAACAATAGCTTCTGCCGAGAGATTGTACTCGGATGCTAGTTTATAGATTCTTATTTTTTTACTTTTTGCTTCGGTCATAATTAGAAAGCCAGTCCTGTACTATTCTTCTTCTTCAAATTGTGATTTAATTATCTCGATGATTTCTTTGATCTTATCTTCTTCAAGTCCTTCAATTTCTTTAAGTTTTTCAGGACCTGCAGTTAAAACTTCGAGAGCGGTATCATAACGATTATTGATTAACAATTCGTAAACATCATTGCCGAGTTCTTCTTTCAGATCAATCAGTTCTATATCTTCATCATATTCATCGTATGGCTTTTGTTCACGAAGAATGTCTATTTCATAGCCGGTCAGTTTTATTGCCAATCTGATATTAACACCGTTTCTGCCAACTATTAATGAAACCTGATCGCTGTCTGCCGATACGATTGCTTTTTTATTTGCTTCGTCAACTACAACTTTTTTAATTTTTGATGGCGAAAGGGCTCGTTGAATATAAACGGCAGGATCTTCTGTGTAGTTTACAACATCAATATTTTCATTGTTAAGTTCTCTTACTATTGCGTGGATTCTTACCCCCTTCATACCAACACAGGCTCCAACGGCATCTATTCTTGCATCGCGTGATTCTACTGCAACTTTTGCTCTTTCACCCGGCGCACGCGCAATTGATTTTATCTCAATAATTCCGTCATAAATTTCAGGCACTTCAATCTCGAATAATCTTCTTAAAAATAAATTATCAGTTCGCGAGATTATTATTTGAGGCGCATTAGTACCTTTACGAACTTCTTTAACAACAGCGCGGATGGTTTCACCTTTTTTATATCTTTCAAAAGGTATTTGTTCACTTCTTGGAAGCAGCAGTTCATTTTTATTGTGATTAACCAGTACATCGTTTCTTCGTATTTGATAAATATCTCCAACAACTATTTCGTTGAGTAGTTCGTTATATTCATTATAAACAATTTCTTTTTCAAGGTCTCGTATTTTTTGATTGAGCGATTGTTTGGCAAGGACAATTAATCTTCTGCCTAAAGTTGAGAGCTCGATTTTCTCTACAAAGTCTTCGCCGGGTTCCAGTCCATCATCATTTCCACGCTGATTTATTTCCTCTATGCTTATTTGAGTGTTTGGATCAGTGACCGATTCTACTATCTCACGCTCGAGAAATATTTCTATATCGCCTTTATCCATATTCACCACTACATCGTAGCGTGCTTCTTCACCGTATTTTTTTCTAACAAGCAATCCGAAGATCTCTTCCAGAATTCCGCCTAATACGTCTTTATCAATACCTTTTTCTCGAACCATCTGAGAAAAGGATTCGACAATATCGTAATTCATTTTATCGTTCTCCTCTATCTAAAACTAATTATTACTTTAGCTGAAATTATTTGTTCAAATTTTATTAATGATTCTACATTTTCAATATCAAAAAAAAGGTTGCTCTCTTCAATTTGCAAAAGTTTGCCGGTGAATTCTTTTTCTTCGCCATTAAGATTTACTTTCATCTGCATTTTTCTGCCAATATGTTTCACATATTGCTGAAGATATTTTAACGGTCGCTCAACTCCGGGAGTTGAAACATCCAACCTGTAACTGCCGGAGATTAACTCTTCCTTATAAATTCGGTCGTCTATTTCGCGGCTGATAGCAGCAAGTATATCGGCTGTAACAATACTTTCGCCGTCGATGTAAACTTCGATGATGCGCTTGCTTTCATTTCCACGTAGAATTAAATCTATAAGGAATAAATTATTTCGCTCCGAAGTTTCTTTTGCAATCTGAGCTATCTTTTGTTTTAATAAATCCATAGAAACAAAAATCGCCCTAATTAGGGCGAACTTTCAATGCAAAGTTAGTACTATTTTACTGAATAAGCAAGAAAGTAGGGGTTAATTAATTATCCCTTCTCAGTTAAACCTGTGGATAAATTTAATGCTTCTAAAATCAACCGACCTCTTTTTGTTCAAGTTCTTTTGCTTTTAATTTTCTTTTCGCGGTAATGCTAAAAATAAGAATGCCGGCAACAAATCCTATCAAAGCTGCAGCAAGCAAAACAAAAATTTTCGGCAGCGTTATTGACCAGAAGAAAAAAGTAACCAATATCCCCTCTGTATTTTGAAGTACTATTATCAGAAATACTGCACCAAGTAATAAAAGCAGAATTTGTTTTGCCTTCATTTTATTTCACCTTTAATATTATTCTTAAACTATTTTTACTTCAACTCACTTAACTTAAAAAACCTTTATTAAACATAAAACTAAATTAAAAGAATCATTTCCGTTGTTTCCACAAATCCGCCTACTTGAAGTTTATCAAAATAAATTCCTGCTGATAATTGTGAAGTATTAAATCGGTCTCAGAATTTCCCGCAGGTTTATTTTCATTTATTGCAGATCAGAAGGCTTCATTTTTTGAATAAAAATCAAACTATATGTCTATGGGACCCTCGAAAATTGATTGTTTTGAGCCTTTTCGGCTATCCTTCTACCTCAGATTAATATCCAAGCGTCTTTCATGAATATTATTGAGTGCTTCGATGATCTCCAAAGGGCAGAATCGAAATTATTGAACTTGCAAACGATATTTTAGGATCGTCCGATACTATACTTGAGCCTTCAATTCGTCTCGAAAAGTAAAAACCAAGATCAATGAATCACCTAATATTATCGAACTACCATTCATTGATATTGTTGCAGACCGCCCGAAACGCCAAAAATAGTTTCCCAATTGAAAAAACCCATTGGTATCATTTCGCTCCTGTTGTTTTCGAGTTAGGAAATACAGGTTATCTAAATGGTGTTGAACTTACATATTGTCATTATAATGCAGGCACCAAACCCAGCGACATAGAATTTTTTGCATCAGTAACCTCGCGAAAATTATTTGCTCTTGGTTTCGGCACAACCGGAAGAGCAAACTCATTTCAAAGCTACAAAGGTATTGTAGATGAAGTAAGAATTTATAACCGTCCACTGTAGCAAAAGAAATCATGCGTATTCTTTTATACACTCTCCATAAAAAATCTTAATGAGTAGTCCATTTTTTTTTAGTTGATTCATTGTAATGGAAAATGTTTTCTTTCATCTTTCTTAAGCTATTTATTAATTCGGTTTGTATTTAATTTAATATTTAATAATTTAACAAAAGTTAATCACAGTCTTGTTAAGTTAATATGAATTGCAATTCAATTTTAAATTTTTATGCCCTATAAATTTGTTAATATAGCCAAATTATTTTTAGTCCCGATGCTTGCTGCTTTAATCATAAATTATTCACTTCAGGATTTGTGGATATTCATCTCGTTCAAATTTAATCAATCTTATATTTCCGAAAATCTTTGTGAGAATAAGGATAAACCTAAAAGCTGCTGCGAAGGTAAATGCCAGCTTAAAAAATCTTTTGAAAATTCGGATCAAACCACAAAAGCAATTCCCCAGTTTAATGAAAGTAAAGAAATCAGCCCTTTAATCAATAATGGAAAACTACTTACAATAGATTCACAAATGAACAAAACTTTTTACAATTCTTATTGTGAATCCTTAGTAGTAACTAAAATCATCTCAAAAATTTTCCACCCTCCACCCTCCGAAATAATTGTTTAAGATTTTTAACAATTTTTTTTGGAGTAAAAATGACAAAACAAATTATTGTTCTTCTCATGCTTATTTTGTTTTGGGAAGAACCGCTTCAGGCTTGTGATGCTTGCGGATGTAGTGTCGGCTTAGGTTCATTTGGATTATTTGAAGCGTTCCATAATAACTATTTTTCAATCGCATGGAACAATACATCTTTCGAATCGATCCCTGGATATGGTAATTCAATTGACTATTTCAACACGATTGAAATAAATGCTCAATATTATTTAAGCAGCAAGCTAAGAATTTTACTTAATGTGCCGTACAAAGTAAACAAAAGAAATTCTTCGGGAAGTTTTTCTAGAATTGATGGATTGAGTGATTCTAAAATTATGATCGGATATTCTTTGCTAAAAAATGAACCCTTATCAGAATATTCAGAACTGTTCTTTGATTTAGCCGGCGGAATAAAATTCCCCACTGGAATTTATGACGCTCATATTCACGATAAAAACTTACCTGAAAATTTCAATTTAGGAAACGGCAGTTTTGGTTTTGTTCTTCAGCCAAATCTTGTTTTCTCTTATAAAAAGGTTGGGTTGGTAACAAATATTTCTTATCAATATTTACTCGAAACATCGGAAGGTTATCATTTTGGCAATCAACTTAGTTCACAATTAGTTGGTTACATCAATACTTCGGTAATTTCGGATTTTGAGCTGACACCTTTTATAGGGTTTAGCTATGAGAAAGTTGATGCAGATACTTATTCCAATGGTAAATTTGTAAACGGCACAGGAGCTAACGGCACTTTTTTATCTGCTGGTCTAAGTATTAAGCTAAGTACAATTAGCGGTGGAATTACTTACCAATCACCAATTAATTCAAACTATTCCAGCGGAAAAGTAAAAGCCACTGGAAAAATTTCAGTTCAATTATATTATTTATTTTAACATTTAAAAGGAAATTATGAAACATTTATTTTTTTATTTTTTAGTAAGCTTATCTTTAATCCTTTCCTCCTGCAGCAAAGATGAAAATCCTGTTGCTATTGACTACAGCTATCATGCACACATAGATTCACCTGATGCAACGGATAAATCCTTAGGTGATACATTAATAATCCATGTAGAATTTGAGAGCCACACAGGAGAAACAATCCATTATGCAAATGTCCGAATATATAATAAAGATAATGGCACAGAGCTTTACAGCAAACCGGACGACATTCATGTTGATGAAGAAAGCGGAGTCTTTGTGTGGGAAGATACTTTAGTGCTTTCTAGCTCAAATGGTTTTTCTGCTGGATCCCATTATGTTTTTGAAGCAAAAGTGTGGGGAGATAACGACGGCGATGGCGAAGTAATTGAGACTGTTGAGTTTCACGTAATGTAACATTTTTCTTAACGCATCAATAGGCTGCTTAAAAAGTTATTTATTTTTAACTATTGAATTTTTTTTGATTTTAATTAATTATTAAAAATTTCCGGTGGAAAAATTAAAGAAATTTACTTAAGCAGTCTATTATTAAACTCATTCGAAACTGGCTGATTATATTTATTTGTAAGGAAAAGATGATTCTCCGTTCAAAGAAATAAAATCCTTCATATTATTAGCGAGAAACAAACTTATCAAACCGACAAAAACTGAAAACCACAAGGTGAATAATCGCGAAAGAAAAGCAGCTGCAGCGGCTAAAGAATTATTTACTCCCATTTCAATTATCAAGAATATTAATGAACTATCTGTCACTCCCAGCCCTGCAGGTAAAGCAGTGAGCGAACCGAATAGAATTGAAAATGAATATGCAAAAAGTACTTGAGCAAAATTCGTTTTTATGTTTAGCGATACTAAGACAAGCAGCACCGTAACGCACTCAACACACCACGATAAGAGACTCATTCCGAAAGTTGTAAGAAAACTTCTGATCGACATAAGTTTATTGAAGCTTGAGTAGGCAATCGAAATATTTTCAAAATATTTTTGAAAAAATTTAGCCGATGAAATCCACCGAATAATTTTTTCTCCGAATGATTTATTTGTAAAAACAAAAATCACGAAGAAGAAGAAACATCCAGCTAAAAGAATTATCAGAATATTCTTATTTAAAGTGAATGCAGTCAAAAGCGAAATTATGATCAATGCAGTAAAATCGTTTATCCTTTCTGTAAAAATAATCGGGGCAGTTTTGCTTAAAGATTCTCCTGTCAGTTTTTTTAATTGGTAGCTTTTAAATAACTCACCAATAGCACCTGGAGTTGCAAGCATAACGAGGTTTGAAAAAAAAATAGCAGCAGAATTCTTCACTCCTATTTTTATTTTCAATTGATTAAGAAGAAAATGCCAGCGGGAAAATCGAATTAAAAGATTTAAACAAGCAGATAGTAAAATCAATGGTAAAAGGTTAAAATCAAAAAGGTGAAATGAACTTATGAAGGACTCGAAATTTAACAATACTCCGCTTAGCAAATAAAACGCCGCTGCAACAAGTATCAGCGCATAGAGATTTCTTTTTATTTTTTTTTCCAATTAATCTTATTTTCTTTTCTCAAGGTAAATTTAGGAATCTGAATCAATTGGTGACTAATGATATTTTAAGCTGCTGCCGCCGATAAATTCACGAATAACAGAATCTGATGGAATTGCCGAATCATCAGTGATTGGTTCGATCGATGAAATCAAATTTCTTATTCGAAGCGCTCTTTGATACGCATCTTCTTTCAATGGATTATTTTTTAGAATTTCCTCCCACAGAATAAACTTGTCGGCAAGTTTATGACCATAAATAGAAAGCTCGTACGGCATAGCGCTGTTGATAATAAAATCAGCAGTGTTATTGTAAGGAATAATATTTCTCAATTCACTTGCGCGGACATAATGCCAGTGTTCTAAAGTTTGTTGAGGATTGTAAGCCCGGAAAGCCCAGTCGCGAAGCATCCTTCGCATCAATCGAATGTCTGTCCAGCGAATAAATTTCCCGTTATTGTCTTTCATCTGCATCAAAGGTTCAAGATAAAGCTTAAATTTTTGCTTATCATTTATTCCGTTAGTCATTGGGGGGTAGAGCCCGTGCAAGCTGTCAATCAAAAGTATTTCATTTTCTTTTAATTGCATGCGAGTGCGATTTAAATATCTTGTTCCGGTTTTAAAATCATAGAATGGAATAACAACTTCTTCACCGTTGCAAAGTTTTTGCAGATGCTCATTTATCATTTCGAGGTCGAGTGCCTGCGGAGTTTCAAAATCATAATCGCCAAATTCATCTTTCGGATGCATGTCAAGATCAAAGAAATAATTATCAACAACAAGAGGAAGAAAATGGAGTCCACGCTTTTCCAGCCGCTGTTCAAGTTTTAGGGTGGTGGTAGTTTTTCCTGAGGAAGAGGGACCGGTGATCAAAACCATTTTCAAGTCTTTTCCCATTTCGGTAATCATCTCTGCTGCGGTGTTAATATCTTCTTCGTAAGCCGATTCGCTTTGATGAACTATTTGTGAGAATTCGCCGTGCTTAATCCGATCATTTAATTGTTTAACAGTGAATAGATTTTTATTTACACTCCAGTCAAGAATGCGGTGAAGTTTTGCCCAGGGAATGTTTTCGGATGGATGAGATGCTTTTATTGCGCTTGACTCCCGCCTATTATTTGCCTCCTCCCTGTAAAGAATAAATGCTTTGGCAACTTTAGCGTGCCCATTCTCAATCAAAACCTTTTCTACTGCATCTTGAATTTCTTCGATTGCGGGAGAAATGGAAGTGGAATTATTTTTTGTTAGAAGTTTAATTACTTCATCGGCAAGTTCATCAGCTTTTTCTTTATCACGCCCGCCGACTGCAACTGCTGCGCGGTAAATTGCATTACTAATCCTGCCTTTGTTAAAAGGAACTAGGACGCCGCTTCTTTTTTTAACTTGTTTTATTTCAGCCATAAATATTTTCTCATTACTCGTGTTAAAGAAAATTATGCTAATTGATAAACATCAAGGGACTCTACTAATCCTTTAATGTTTATGTCTTTATGAATTATCGGGCTGATATTTGCCAGCAGGATTTTGTCGTAAACGGTTTTTGAAATTAATATTATCGAACCAAGTTCTTTATTAATTTGTTCAAGCCGTGCGGCAATAATTACAGGCTGTCCTGTAACCGAATATTGTTTCCTCTCATTTGTTCCAACATTTCCCGTAACCACTTCACCAGCATTTATTCCAATTCTTATGACTGTTTCCGGTAACGATCGTTCATCGTTTCTTTTTTTTAATTCAGTATAAATTTCTAAAGCTGAATTAACCGCAAGCTGGCAATCGTTATCGTGTTCAATTGGAGCGCCGAAAATCGCCATCAAACCATCGCCCATAATTTGGGTAACGATTCCCTTGTTTTTATTTATGATTTCGATGATGAATGAAAAAACATTATTCTGATATGCAATAATTTCTTCAGGCGATTTGCCTTGAGCAAAAATTGAAAAGTTCCTTATATCCAAGAACATTATAGCAGCAAATTTTAAACGGCTTTGAATCAAAGATTTTTTATCTAATATCTCATCAACTATTTCTTTAGAAATCTGCTGACCAAATAGTTTTTGAATTTCGTTTCGTTCCGCCTGAGCTTTGTAATGCTTCATCAATCCTTTTTTAATTTGATTGGTAATTAATCCAGCAGTATGACCGGAAATAAAAAACAAAGCCGCTGTTCCCACATAAGCGGGGAAAAATGAACTGGCTTTTATTGCATCATCAGGGAAGGGTTTATTACTCAGATAGAACGCTATTACGGTATATTGTATTGCTGCCATAATTCCGGAGAACAAACAAAGATTAAAATCTAATTCGAGAGATGAAAGCATAATTATTATAAAATACAGCAATGCAATTGGAGTGAAAAGCGGATATACTGAAGGCAGGTTAAAAGAATAGATAACCAAAACGATGCTCGGAATACTAATTTCTATAAAAGCATTGATATATCGGATTGAAATGAATGCTTTTACACCAAAGCGAATCCATCTTTTTGCAGCACGACTTACGAATATTGCCCGAATAAAAATTACTGCAAGAATGATTAATGTGAGTTCAATTATTATTGGGAACTGAGAAATGTCATTGAACTGCTCATTAAAGATTAATGAAATTAATAATACAACTATAATTAAATATCCTATTATTCCAGCCAGTACTTTGGAGCGGAAACTTTCGTTTGATATTATTTCCTCTGAAAAAATTTCCTCAAAAAGTCTTGTGCTGGTTTTAGCCATTGATATTAAATCATTTCTAATTAAAATTATTTTTGAATCATCTAAATCTACTAAACAGTTTTCTTATACTTAAATATTGCAAGGCTGTTAAAAAATATTGCAAATCCTAAAACAATCAGAAAATGAAAACGCAAATCCCAAAAACTGCTGCCTTTAAGAACAAGCATACGCATTACTTCTATAAGATAACTTACCGGATTGATATATGTTAAAACTTTTGCCCAATCCGGCATGTTTTCTATTGGTGAAAATAATCCGCCGAGCAGAACAAATATCATCATAAAAAAGTAGGCTATAAACATTGCCTGCTGCTGTGTTTCTGCAAATGTAGATGTTAATAATCCAAAACCAAGAATAGCGATTAAATAAACTCCTGCAAATAAATATCCAACAATAAAACTGCCTTCAGGAAATATTCCGTAAAAGATAAAACTTACTACAAAACCAATAGTCATAACAAACATTCCTATTACCCAGAATGGAATTAATTTTCCAAGAATAAATTGATATTTTTTTATTGGTGTAACATTTAGTTGTTCGATTGTTCCCGATTCTTTTTCTTTTACTATGTTAAGAGCTGTAAGTATAAAACCAACAAGTGTTACAAGTAAACCTAAAACTCCAGGCACGATAAAAAATTTATAATTCATTTTTGGATTGAACCAGTTTGAACTTGTTATTTCGATTGTTGGCAAAGGATTTAATCTCGGCTGCACAATCCAATCGGTTCTGATTAAGGAATTAAATTCGCGAATTATTGAATTTGAATATGATATTGCAAGTCCTGCTGTTTGTCCATTAATTGCATTTGCAGATATCATAAGATTAGATTGGTTTTCTTTGATTATATCTACTTCAAAGTTTGCAGGAATTTCGATAATCAAATCTGCTTTATCCTGTTCAATTTGTTTTAATGCTTCATCATAAGATTGAGAAGAGTTAACTAACTTAAAATATCCCGAAGCAGTTATTTTATCTATCAGCTTTTTTGAATACTCTGAATGATCGTGATCAACAATAGAAAGCAAAATATTTTTCATCTCAAAGTTAGCAGCATTGGGTAGTATCAATAACTGCATTACTGGCATAATAAAGATCATTCTTATTATCAGCTTATCGCGAAAAATCTGTAAAAATTCTTTTCTTAATAAAAATAATAAAGTTCTCATGCTAACCTGATCTTAAATCTTTTTATACTGATGATGATGAAAAAAATTGTCATTCCTAAAAGTATGATCGCTTCTTTCCAGATTCCGCTTATTCCTAATCCTTTTATCATTACAGATTTTACCATAATTATGTACCACTTTGCAGGAACAATATTACTTATCACTTGCAGAATAATTGGCATATTAGCAACAGGAAAAACGTAACCGCTTAACATTACTACCGGCAGCATTAATCCGAGCAGCGAAATTAACATTGCAGCTAATTGAGAATCTGTAATTGTTGAAATTAAAATACCAAGTGAGAGTGCACAGAAAATATAAATTATAGTAATTGCAATAAGCAGAATTGTACTGCCTTGTATAGGCATACCAAGAATGTGTACACTTAATAGTAGAATTGTTGTAACGTTAATTAGTGAAATAACAAAATATGGAATAACTTTACTTAGTATTACAAGGTAAGGTTTCATCGGAGAGACAAGAAGTATTTCCATTGTGCCAAGTTCTTTTTCACGAACGATAGAAATTGATGTCATCATTGTTGATATTAATAATAATATCATTCCCATTACTCCAGGCACTGAAGTATATGCACCTTTAAGTTCAGGATTATAAAGCATACGGAGTTCAGTTTTGATTTGATAAGGTAATTTATTCTCTGAGTTCAAATCAGTTTGATAATCCTGAATAATAGCACTTGCATAATTTACAAGTGTTGTTGCCTGGTTTGGATCAGTTGCATCAGCAATTAATTGTATCTGAGCTTTGTTAGAATGGAAAAGTTCATTCTGAAAATCTTCTTGAAAAACGACGGCAAGTTTTATTTTTCCAGATTTAAATTCTTTTTCAATTTCATCATTTGATTTTAGTGTTATTTCAATATCAAAGTAATCGCTGTTTTCAAACTTAGAAATTATTTGTTGGGTCGTTTCGTCTTTTGCATTATCAAGAATTGCGATGTTAGTATTCTTTGTTTCATTTGTAATTGCAAATCCAAATATTAACAATTGAACAATCGGCAATCCAAGCAGAACAAGCATTGATCTGTAATCGCGGAAGATGTGGTGAAATTCTTTTTTAATAAAATTAAATAATTGCTTCATAAAATTTTAATCTCCACGCTTTGCACCGCGAGCAAGCATTAAAAACACTTCATCCATTGATTGTGCATTATAATTTTGTTTTAGCTGTGAAGGTGAATCTAACGCTTCAATAACTCCATCAACCATAATAGAAACACGATCACAATATTCAGCTTCATCCATATAATGTGTTGTTACAAAAACTGTGATTCCATTATGTGCTGCTTCATAAATCATATCCCAGAACTGTCTTCTTGTAATCGGATCAACACCGCCCGTTGGTTCATCAAGAAAAACAATTTTGGGTGAATGAAAAATTGCAATACTGAATGCAAGTTTTTGTTTCCATCCTAAAGGAAGTGACGCAACCAATTTATCTGCTTCGTTTTGCAAACCGAGCTTTTGGATTAACGCTTCACTTTTTATTTTTATATCAGAATCATTTAAACCATAAATTCCGCCAAACAGTGTAATGTTTTCTTTAACAGTAAGATCTTCGTACAAAGAAAATTTCTGGCTCATATAACCAATACTTTTTTTAATCTCTTCTGTGTTTTTGTCAATATCATAACCTGCAATTGCCGCTTTTCCACTTGTTGGTTTTGAAATTCCTATTAACATTTTCATTGCAGTAGTTTTGCCAGCGCCATTAGCTCCAAGAAAACCGAATATCTCTCCTTGGTAAACTTCAAAAGTAATTTCGTTTACAGCAACAAAATCACTGAACCTCTTAGTCAGCTTATCAGTTTTTATTACAATTTCTTTTTGCATTTCAGTGAATCTTTTAAATATTATTTTTTAAAGCCCTTCCATCAGGGAAGGGGGATGATGGGCTTTCATTAGCTGCATAAAACAGTCTTCAATTCCAGGATTAATTTTTTCAATTACTAAATCGTTATGATTTTTTAGATAAGATTTCAATTCATTTAAATCCTGATTTGAATTATCTAACAGTAAATGCAGCGATTCACCAAAAGCATAACACGAAATTGTTTTAGAATAATTTCTCAAATCAGTTAAAAGATTAAACATACTGTTAGCTTTAACAGATAAAAGTTCTCCATCAAATGCTTTAACAATTTTTTGCGGAGTGTCTATCTCCAGGATTTTTCCGGATTGCATCAAAGCAATTCTATCACACATATTAGCTTCATCCATATAAGGAGTTGAAACTAAAATGCTGATTCCTTGAGCCTTTAGTTTTTTTAGCATTTGCCAGAATTCTTTTCTTGAAACCGGATCTACACCAGTGGTCGGTTCATCTAAAAATAAAACTTTCGGTTTGTGGATAAGAGCGCAACTTAGAGCAAGTTTCTGTTTCATTCCGCCGCTTAATTTTCCTGCTCTTCTTGTTTTGAAAGGTTCAAGCTGTTTATAAATATCAGATACAAGATTATAATTCTCTGTTATCGTTGTATTAAAAATTGTTGCAAAAAAATTCAGATTTTCTTCAACAG
>Ga0172373_10002108_pt1 | contig 31075 bp, 28 predicted proteins | sample Lak10m_2_FD_114546 | JGI IMG/M metagenome (GOLD analysis project Ga0172373, IMG submission 114546) | Freshwater microbial communities from Kabuno Bay, South-Kivu, Congo - kab_092012_10m | ecosystem: Environmental > Aquatic > Freshwater > Lake | place: Democratic Republic of the Congo...
GTGTAAATATCTTGTGTGCCCTGATTGCTTATTGCCACCAGCCTAAGAAGCCTTCACTTCATCTTGATAATCATCAACTTGATGCGATTGCTTATCCATAACTGACGTTAAATTAAGATGACCGTAGTTTGTACTACTCACACGTTCTCGCATCCCCACACAGTTGACCTTCACAGCCAAACTATTTCACCGCGCAGAATACCCAAAACTGGATGCAAATCCCCTTTAGATTCGGTATGCTCATAGCATTCATCTCCCATCATTCATAGCGACTCATCATGCGCATCCATCGTCAAACTTCCCGTCTATCCTTCCGGGATCGCACGCGCCGTCGCAACCGTTCGGGGTGCTGGTCATTTGCCATGCTGCTCGGCGTGCTGGCAGGTGGCGCGGTGCTGCTGTGGAACGGCTTCGGCGGGCATCTTCCCTTCATTCCCCATGTGCAGGATAACGACCCGTTAGGCGCAGCCGCACGCGCTTTTCAACAGGGCGATTTGAACAGCACAGTGGACAATGCTCGGCGGGCGCTAGAACGCAACCCGGACGATGCCGCCGCGCTGACGTTGCTGGCGCGGGCGCTTATCTACCGCAGTTACAGCGATTACAACCACGCTGCCGACCGCGACACCGCGCTGGAACTAACCACGACAGCCCTCTCGCGCCAGCCCGCCAACCCGGATCGCCGCGCCATTCACGCCTACGCCTTGCAAGCCGCCGGACAGCCCGTAGAAGCCGCGCAAATCGCTGAAAGTGTGCTGCGCGATCAGCCGCAAAACGGGCTGGCGCGGGTGGCGCGGGCGCTGGCCTATGGCAGCGTGGGCAACCACGACATCGCCCTGCGGGAAAGCCAGAAGGCCGCCGAACAGCCGGAATGGGGGCTGGAAAGCCAGCGTGCCATCGCCATCAGTTATAGCGACCTCGGTCAGTATCAGAAGGCGATTGACGCGGTGGAACGCGCCATCCGTTACAACCGCTATCTGCCGGTGCTGTACTTTGAACGGGCGCTGTATGCCTTGCAGATGGGCGACACCGACTCGGCCACCGCCGCCTATTTTCAAATCCTGACCTACGACCCGCAAAATGTGAAATCGCGCCTGCGCCTGTGCGAGCTGTCCAGCCTGCTGCGTGAACGCGATAAGGCCATCACCTACTGCGGCGACGTGACCACCCGCGCCCCGGAATGGTCGGACGGCTGGTACCAGTTGGGACGCGAATACTTCCTACAGGGGGATTTCGCGGCGGCGCAGGCCGCGCTGCACCGCTGTTCCACGCTGCAAGTGCTGCAAAATGTGCCAGTGGGCGAACGGCGCTTCGAGTGCTGGTATTTGCAGGGGCAGTCCGCCGAAATCATGGGCGACTGTCCGGCGCTCATCGCCACCTACAACGAATTTCGCAGCATGGCAGCGGACGCAACCGTACAGGAAACGTGGGTGTACCCGCCGGAAGGGCCACCCGGCTGTGCGGGGAAATAAAAATCCCCTCCCCATACATGGGGAGGGGTTGGGGCGGGGACTCTTTTAGGCTTAGCTTGTCGCTTTTAATCCCCCGACTGGCGGGGGATTCTCATCTACAAACCGGTGTTGCTTATTTGAGTGCGTCGTAGCCGGGGCCTTCGCCGAAGAAGGCGTAGTTGTGCTGAATGTCTTCGGTCAGATCAACCACGTCACCCTCATTGTGCTTTTGCGGTTCGCTTACGTCCTCCCATCCAAACGGAAGGCGCTTCTGATCCTTGGCCATCTTGTATGCGGCAGGCACTTCGTCTTCGATGAAGATGGCTGCAAACGGGCATTCCGGCACGCAAGCACCACAGTCAATGCAGGTGTCCGGGTCAATGAAATACCACGGCCATTCGTTTTCCGGCTTGCCGGGGACGATACATTCGACCGGGCAAACTTCCATGCAAGCGCCATCGCGCAGACACAGGCTGGTGATAATATGGGTCATGTTCTGTAATACTCCTGAGTTCGGCCTCGTATGGTCATCACTGTAGCGTAAGCGGAGTACAATTTCTGGAACTTTTGTTGGATTTGGAAAAATGTTTTTCAGCCGGGGCAGATATAACCTTCGAGATCATCAAAATAATCGTAAACAGCGGTTAAATTTTAGCGGCGGGGGATTCGTTCGCGTTCGGGCAGCGTGTTTGTCTCAGCCAGCAATTCCAACCCGTGCCGATCCACCACGTACACATAGCGCCCGCGCTTCGCCAGCAGGCCGGCGTTCATCAGGCCGCGCAGCGCCCGCCCTACCACTTCGCGGGTCGTGCCGAGGATAGCCGCGATTTCCTCTTGCGTCAGGTTGGTCGGGGTTTCGGCAATCTGGTCGGCGTAGGTGGTTTCGTGCAGGAACAACTTCGCCAACCGCGAGGGGATGGAGCGAAAGGTCATATCTTCGAGGCGTTCGATGTAGTCGCGGTTGAGATGCGCCAGCGCCCCGACATAGCTGGTCAGCAGCGCCGGTTCGCTCACCATCAGCTGCTTCAGGCGGTCATGGCTGATGACCAGCGCCTCCACCTGCGTGACGGCGACCGCGTTGAACGGATTCGGGCCGCCATCCGCCGCTGCCACTTCATTAAACGTGGACAAAGGGCGGAGCAAACTCAGCGTATGCAACCGCCCTTCGCTATTCATTCGATACAAACGCACTAAACCGTCCAGCACCACATGGAAACCGGCGCAACGATCCCCTTCGGCGAAGATAACCGCGCCTGCGCTGTAGTGGTGATAGCGTGCAGCATCCTCGACCAGACGCACATTGCAGTACGCCAGACCTTCAAAGTAGGGAACCTGCTTCCAGTCGAGCTTCATTACTTCCGGCGCCTACACCACCCTTTTAACCATGACGAGCTTACAGGACGCGCCCCAGAACGAGCAGCAACACAACCAGACCCACAGAGAGTATTGCCATCTGGCGCAGATCAGCAACCACATAACCGTACTGGCGGCGCAGCTCAGCTTCGCTCACGACTCGCGTTGGGTGTTCCAAGCGGCTGCGCACGTACTGCGTATCCATCCGATCTGTGTCTTTTTCACGCGCACCGGTGCTGCGAGCAGGCTGCAAACTGGCCTTACGCACACGGGGCGCCAAAGCCGCAGCGCGGGGCGCGGGGGCGGGAGCAGGCGTGTCAACGACAGGCGCGGCGCTCTCGTCCGAGGGCTGCGCGATCTGTTCACGGGCGCGGGCCAACGAATCGGCAGGCAAATTGGGCGAGGAAGAACGATTCTTGCGTTTGGACATTATTTTTTCCTCAGACGGACAGATGCTTATTCACTCAATACTAACGCAGGCAGTCGGTTGCGACTATGGTGTGTTTCAACCGATCATCCCTCATGCGTGGTGCGGCGCAACCGCCCCGCGAGTATACGCATCATCTGGATAGCGAAAAACGGCGTTTGCTGGACAAGGAACTGAAAGCGTTTCTCGTCCACCCCCACCACCGAACAATCCGTTTTGGCAATCGCGCTGGCACTGCGGGGGTTCCGGTCAATCAGCGCCATCTCGCCAAAAACACCGCCCTCACCAACGGTTTCCAGCACTTTGCCGTCGGTGACAATCTCCACTTCGCCAGTGACAACGGCGTACATATGTTCGCCGTTATCCCCTTCCCGGAAAATGGTTTGCCCCGCAGCATGAGGCACGGCATCGCTGGCCTTACGAAACAGACTGATACCCGTCATGTGTGCTTTCCTTTTGAATGTAAGTGGCGGATAGGCACGATCATAACCTATGAAACCCGTTCGGCAAATACGATATAGCGTTTGTTGTTCACGCGGTACGGGTAACACGAAATCAGCGTCATCGTCGCTCCGTCGCGGCTGCCCAACACCGACACATCGTTCGGGTCAACCGTCTTGAAGCTGGAGACTTGATAGGTATAAATCTGCGTCTCGGTGCGCACAAAGAACTGGTCGCCCACTTCAAGCTGATCGAGATAGCGGAAGTATTCGCCGTAAATATCGTTGTGACCGGACAGCACCAGATTGCCCACCGGATCGCCGGGGTTCGCGCCGTTCAACATCTGCCCGATGCCCAGTTTCAAGGCTTCCCAGTCTGTCCCCTGCACAATCGTCTGGTCAATATTCAGCTTGGGGATGCTCAATTCCAGCGCGGTTTCGCGAGTGGGCGGCGGGCGGCTGGTGATCGGCTGGATCAATTCGGTTTGCACCAGCGGACGCAGCGCCACCGGAATTTCTTCGAGGTTAAACTGCGCCTCGCCCGACGCGGTGAAGATATGTCCACCGGGTAGTACCACTTCGCTCAGGCGAATCTGCGGCGTGGGTGCCAGCGTAGGCATGTTGGCGCGGCGCTGTTCATCCGCGATCTGCGCGGCATTGGCGGTTTCGCGCTGGAGCGTGTTGGTGGCGCTGAACATCTGATAGCCGATGAACAGCAGCCCGCCCACCGCCACCACTTCCACCAGCAGCAACAACTGGTTCATCACACTTTTCCAGAAGCGCGAGCGTTCGGGATAGCTCTCGTCCGTATAGTCCTCGTCAAAGCGCGGCGCGACTTCGGCTTGGCGCGGCGCTGTCGGCGGCGCAGCAGCAACAGGGGCGCGGGGCGCGGCCTCGTTTGCCAGCGCACGGGTGATGGCAGCGGGCAGCGCATCCGCAGGGGCAGGCGCGGCGGGGCGCGGCGTTTCGGCAGGCACAATGCGCCCGGCGCGTTGCATCCGCTGGAGCTTGCCCTGTCGTTCCTCGCGCTTACGAATGGCGAGGACTCGTTCCAGTTCTTCGATTGAAAGTTCGTCTACAGGTCGTTTGTCACGCATAAGCCGCAGAGATAGAACTGCCTATCTGGACGATAGAGGCGATTATAATCCGCTGGTATGCCCTGTCCGCAAAGAGTCGGTGAGAAAGTGGTTTGAACACCCCGCTACCGCTTGGAGGCTACCGCGAACACTTCGCGCTCAAAGAACCAGCGGAAGGGCGGCACATCAAAGGCCAACCAGCGCAGCGCGGCCAGCAGCACATTTTCTGTCCGGTTCTGCGGCGGACTGTCCAGCCACACCTTGCCCTCGAAACCGGCTTCGCGCAGCGCCCGCCCCATGCTCCACAACGACTGCTCGTTGACATGCACATGCTGGTTGACCGCCACACCGAACTGGCGCGGGTCTTTGGGGTATTTCGCGCCTTCGCCCATCAGCGTCCGCACGAGGCGCACCAGCGGATAGGCGTAGCGGTCGTACCACACGTTCGGCGCGGTGTGGATGATGAAACGGCCATCCGGCTTGAGGACGCGGTGAACCTCGCGCATGGCTTCCAGCAGTTCCCACGGGTGCAAATGCTCGACGACATCGAACATCAGCACGCGGTCAAAATAGGCATCGGGGAACGGCAGCCTTTTCGCATCGGCCTGCATGACGGCGGTGCGCCCCGGCATCACGCCGTTCACCGCCTGAATCACGTTTTGCGACATACGAACGGCTACGATGGCGTAATCAATGCCCACCGCGTCCGCGCCGAGTTGGGCGCAGTGGCGCAAAATTTCGCCGCGTCCGCAACCGACATCGAGGATGACCATCCCCGGTGTCACTTCCGCCAGTTTGAAGGCGGCAGACAAGCGGCGCGAGAGATGTTCACCCTCGCTACTGGTGAACTCATCATAGCCTTCGCAGGCGGTGAGGAAGTATTCTTCCGTATATAAGGACGAAGGAAGGGGTTTTTGTTCCTGCTGCTGATCCATTGGCCTGCTGCTTTGTTCATTCGGGCAATTGTAAGGGGGATTATACTTGAGGGCGGTCACAGCGCAACGTGGAGTTAAAATAGGACGTGCCAATAACCCTCATCTCCTGCCCTTCCGCTGCGCGTCATGGCGAAGGGTGTAAGGCAAAGACGATCATTCGTAGGGACATGACGCAGGTCGTGTCCTCGTGGGTTATTAAGGGGAAAACAGGACACGGCTCGCGCAGTGTCCCTACGAAAGAACCCTCGACCCTAAAAAACCTGCCCTTACAAAGAGGGTTGGGGGTGAGGGAACGCCCGAATGCAAATGCACGCTTAAAATAGGGTGCTGAGAAATAACGCGATCTACCGGATACACCGGCTTTGACGGACATCAATCACACCATGAACATCCCCAACAACATGCCCCTCAACCGCATCCTGTCCGGCGACTGCGTGGACGTGCTGGCGGCGCTGCCCGAACGCAGCGTTGACCTGATCTTTGCCGACCCGCCCTACAACCTGCAACTGCAAGGCGAATTGTGGCGACCCAACATGACCCGCGTGGATGCCGTGACCGACTCGTGGGATCAGTTCGAGAGCTTCGCCGCCTACGACGCCTTCACCCGCGACTGGTTGACCGCCTGCCGCCGCGTGCTGAAGGATACGGGAACGCTGTGGGTAATCGGCAGTTACCATAACATCTACCGCGTGGGCGCGATTCTGATGGACTTGGGCTACTGGATACTGAATGATGTGGTGTGGGTGAAAAGCAACCCCATGCCCAACTTTCGCGGGGTGCGCTTCACCAACGCGCATGAAACGCTGCTGTGGGCGAAGAAAGCCCCCAAAGCGCGAGTCACGTTCAACTACCACGCCATGAAAGCCCTCAACGGCGGCAAGCAGATGCGGAGCGATTGGGTCATCCCGATCTGTTCCGGCGCAGAACGCATCCGCATTGATGGCGCGAAAGCCCATTCCACCCAGAAGCCGGAAGCCCTGCTGGAGCGCGTCATCCGGTCGTCCTCCAACCCCGGTGATGTGGTACTCGATCCGTTCTTCGGCAGCGGCACTACCGGCGCGGTGGCGCGGCGGCTGGGGCGGCATTATGTGGGCATCGAGCGCGATCCGGCCTATGTGCAGGTGGCAAGCGAACGCATCGCCCGTATACAGCCGCAGCCGCAGCCGGACTACCCCGACGGACGGCGCAACGCGGCGCGTATCCCGTTCAGCCGGCTGATGCAAATCGGACTACTCCAAGCAGGGCAACCGCTGTACTTCCGGCGACAGGAAGCGGTGCAAGCGGTCATCACCGAAGCGGGGCAACTGCGTTTGGGCGACAAAGAAGGGTCTATTCACCAGATGGGAAGTCTGGCGCAGGGGGGAACGCCCTGCAACGGCTGGGAACACTGGTACTACCGCGACGAAACCGACGACCTACGCCCGCTGGACACGCTGCGCCAGCAGATGGTGTCTGCCCGCCGCGACGAAGATTAGCCGCCGATTTCCTGCCGCAGCCACGCGATCAGCAAATCGCCCAGATCAGGGCGGTTCGCCAGCATCGCCGCGCCGCTACCCGCGCCTGTGAACGGCTGAAACTGCACCGCGCCGCTGGCGGTAGCCTGAATCGCCGTGATCGCCGCATACGCCACCGGATCGTCATCGCTGGCAGCCAGCAAAATCGAGCGCGGGTTATAGGCGGGCATGGCGTTCACCAGCGCCGGATCGCCCCCCGGACTGAGCAGCAGCGCGGTATCGCACAGCATATCGCCGGCGCAACCGAGCAGCGCCACATCAGCACCCGCATTCGCGCCGATCACCGCGAGGTTGGCGGGGTCGGCATCACCGCTGTTCAGGGCTTGCAGCATTACGGTGAAATCCAGCAGGCCGCTTTCGCGTAAATCCATCGAAAGCACCGCGAAACCGGCAGCGTTGAGCTTGGCAGGGAAATCGCCCCATGCTGTCCGGTCGGGCGCGAGGAGCAGCACACCGGGCAACCGTTCGCCGGGGGTGTCATAAAAGTCGCCGGTCAGTTGTGTGCCGTCCATGCCGGTAATCTGAATCGTGTGCTTGCCGGGGGCGGGTGTGCCACTCACTTCCAGCGGCACGCCCACCGCCAGCGGAGGCAGTGCGCCGCCCGCCGGAAGCGCCGCCGCCGTCGGGTCGTTCTGACCGGCAAAATACTCGTCAAACGGGACATAAGTCGGCTGACGCGGGAAGAAGGTCGGGCTGGCCTCGATGGTCGCGCCTTCGATCACCCGCCCCGCTGTCGGCGTCGGGGTCGGCGCGGCATCACAGGCGGCCAGCAGCGCGGCAAACGTGAGCGCGAGCAGTCGAAGGCGCATGGCAGCTAGACCGATTTAGCGAACACAATCAGTCGTTCGCAGCCATCTTCATACGGGTCAAGGTCGGTACTGCCATAGATTTGCTCCACCTCGAAGCCGCACACTTCCAGCAACCAGCGCAACTCACTGGCGAAAAAGTAGCGGAACGTGACCGGAGCTAACGTGCGCTTGACCGTGCCATCGCCCGTCACCTCGTCATAGAACCACTTGATTCGCAGCAGTTGCTCGGTGCGGTCTAAATCGCTCACCGAATACTGCATCACCAGATGACCGGTTTCCGGCTCCAAAAAGGTCTTTTCAAAGATCATCGCGTCGCTGTCCTGCGCGGCGAACGAGTCCGCCGGATTGGGCAGATCGAGGACGAGCAAACCGTCGTCGGTGAGCAGCGAACGCAGTTTCTTGAGCAGCGCCACCTGCTGATCGGCATTGTGGAAGTGCATCAAGCCGTTGTAGGGGAAGATCACCAGCGGGTAACGCTGTTCGGCCTTGTACTTGAGAATGTCGCCCTGAATGAACTTCAGGCGTGCAGCCAGCGCCGGTTGTGCGGCAGCAGCAGCGCGGGCGCGATCCAGCATGGCGGGTTCGATGTCAATGCCATGTACCTCGTAACCAGCCTTCGCCAAGTGGAACATCACCCGGCCGGTGCCACAGGCCACCTCGAACACCGGCCCGCCATATTCGGCGGCCAATTCGCTGTAGAGCGTCAGGTCATCGGTCTTGTCTTGATGTTCGGCATCGTAGTAACGGGCAATCGTGGCGTAAAAACTCATAATCGGCGACTCTCCACAGCGGTCATCAAAGGTGTATTGTAACGCCGCAGGCCAGCGCATAGGGAGGGGAGAATTGCTGCTCATTTGCAATCGAATATTCCATTTGCTACAATGCCGCCCCATTGGGCAACGTATTCAACGGGGGCGCAGGGCAGAACGGACGATTGCGTTTTGTCGTGCGCCGCTGTCATATATATCTACGAACTTGAGGTAAGTTGAGGTTAGTCGGATGAGAAAATCGCTTCTGTTTGGTTTGCTGTTGCTCTCCTTTCTACTTTCCACCCAAATCATTGTCGCACAAGATCAAGGACTGTTAACCACATTTGCACAGTCCGCCCGTATTCGTACCGGCCCCGGTACCGACTGGCGCTTACTCGGCGCGGTAGATGCCGGAACGCCTATCCGTTTGGATGGGCAAGCGCCGGGCGGGGGGTGGGTGCGCGGCATCCTGCCCGACAGTCGCGTGGTCTGGGTAGTCAATAGTGCGCTGGTCGCCCCGGCAGACCAGCTCACGGCGCTGCCGAAGGTGTGGATTGATGACCCCTTCACGCTGTCAGCGCCCGCAGGTGGCGCGCCCGCACCGGCTGCCAACAGCGCCGCGCCCACCGCCGTCCCTGCACAGGCCGCCGACTCTGCACAGGCTGCCGCCCCTGCCAGCACAGCAGGCTTAGCGAACGGCCTCGAAGTGAAAACCGGCAGCAGCATCCGCCTGCGCGATAACCCGGAAGGCACGCCCATCGGCAACGTCAATTCGGGCGCGACGGTGGTAGTGGATGGTCGCAACGCCGAACAGTCGTGGGTGCGCGGCACCGTCCCCGGTGGCGCGAAAGGCTGGATGGCCGCCCGCTATCTGGTGATTACCGCCGAACAGGTGGCAGGTTTGCCCGTTGTACAGGGCGGCGCCAGCACTGCCCCCGCCGCCGCTGCCAATTCAGGCGCAACCGCTGCCAACGCCGCGATTGTGCCAGTGGTCAGCAGCGCGCCGGTACGCGGCTTCAGCTATGGCGGTCATGTCGCCAGTCTGGGAGAGCGCACCGTCAGCGCCATGCAACTCGCGGGGATGTCGTGGGTCAAGCGGCAGGTACGCTATCAGGCCGGACAGAACGCCGGCGATGTGGCAGGGCTGATTAACGAAGCGCACGGAATGGGCTTCCGCATTCTGCTCGGTATCGTCGGTTCGCCCGGTCAGGTCAACGACGGCGGCTATTTTGAACAGTACGCCAGTTTCGTCGCTGGCGCGGCGGCTCTGGGCGCGGATGCCATCGAAATCTGGAATGAACCGAACATTGACCGCGAATGGCCGGGCGGTCAGATTGACCCCGCCCGTTACACGCAGCTTTTGCGGCAGTCCTATCAGGCCATCAAAGGCGTGAACCCGAATACGCTGGTGATTAGCGGCGCGCCCGCCCCCACTGGCTACTTCGGCGGATGCAGTGCCGCCGGATGCGACGACAACGCCTTTATCGCAGGGATGGCGGCGGCTGGCGCGGCAAGCGTCATGGACTGCGTGGGGCTACACTACAATGAAGGTGTCGTCAGCCCGGATGCCACCAGCGGCGACCCGCGTGGCAGCAGTGGCTACTACACCCGTTACTTCTGGGGCATGGTCAACACCTACTCCGGCGCGTTCGCCGGCGCACGTCCGCTGTGCTTCACCGAGTTCGGCTATCTGACGCCGGAGGGCTTCCCGCCGCTGCCCGGTGCGTTTGGTTGGGCGGAAAATGTGAGCGTCGCCCAGCAGGCCACTTGGTTGGATCGTGCGGTGGCGCTCTCCGGCAGCAGCGGCAGAGTGCGCCTGTTGATCGTCTGGAATGTGGACTTTACCGATTACGGCGCTGACCCGATGGCGGGTTACGCGATTATCCGACCGGACGGATCGTGTCCGGCTTGCGAGCTGCTAGGACACTAAGCCGCGCAGCCCCTTTTTGCAGTCAGTGCCTGCCGCCTTCCCAACCGGACGCGGCAGGCCGTTTTGTCCTGATAGATAGAAGGAAACGGAATGACGGAAACACCTGTGAACGAACCGACTCAGTCCCTCCCCACAGGGGAGTATCCGCAGTACACGCCCCAACCGAATCAAGGCGGCTGCGGTTGCTGGATTCCGGTGCTGCTGGCCGGGTTTCTGGCTGGTGTACTCATCATTGTCGGGCTGGTTCTGCCGCCGGTCAACCTGCTTCAGCGCGTGTTCGGGGTGGCCTTGTTTGGCCCCAACTACACAACCTTGAGCGCACAGGCCAATGCCGTCGCGCAGGATGGGCTGGCAGTCGTGGCGGATCCCGCCCAGATTAAGGGTGAGTTCGGCGTGGCGCTGGCTTCGCTGCCCCTCACCGCCACCACCACCGACAATCAGGCGCTAGTGGATGCGCTGGCGGCAGTTCCGCCGTCGCTCTCGCGCCAGAGTCCGGTGTACACCATTCAAACCAGCGGCGCACAGCCCACCACCGTCACCCTCAACCTGACGATTCCCGGCGCGGTCAACCCTGATCTGCTCAATCTGTACGGGTGGAGCGCGAAATCGAGCCGATGGACGTTCATCCCCGCGCAAGTCAACCGTTCCGGCGCATTAACGATGGTGGCGACGGTCAAGGACATCCCGGAACAGGTGGCGTTGTTCCAGTCCGTGAGCGCCGTGCAACCTGTCGTGCTGGTCAGCGTGGACGTGGTGCAGAAGCTATCCGATCAAGTCGGTCAACTGGCGACCATCATCGCCCCCGCTGGCATGACTCCTACGTTGGATGGCAAGCTGACCGGCAGCCTCGCCCCCGGATTTGACATGAACAAGGGCTATCTAGTGATGCCCTCCATCCGCAACTTTGCCGATCCGCGTGCGATTGACACCAACACCATCACCACGATCCTCGGCAATCGTTCGCTACGCAGCGAACACGCACAGCAATTGGCCGCCTTCGCCGTCAACAACAAGTTCGCGGGCGTGGTGGTGGACTACCGCGAAATCGCCCCTGACCAGCGCGATAACCTGAGCGCCTTCATCACTGAACTGGCGACTCTGCTGCACGGTCAGGGCTTGAAACTGGCGGTGTCCGTTCCTGCCGCGCAAAACACCGATGGCGTATGGAACACAGGCGCTTACGACTGGCAGGCCATTGGACGCGCTGCCGATTATGTGCAAATTCAACTGCCGGTAGACCCCCTCACCTACGCAGCGGGCGCTGACCGGTTGGTGGAAGCCATGCTGCGCTGGGGCGTGGGCGAAATCAGCCGCGCTCACATTCTGCTCGGCCTGTCGGCGCTTTCGGTGCGCGACAGCAGCGGCGCGTTCACCTTGATCGGCTACGACGAAGCACTGGCCGCCCTCGGTGATGTGAAGGTGGAAGCCAGCGCCAGTGAAACTGGCTCGGTGCAACCGGGAACGGAAATCCGCGCCAGTCTGGATGGCTTTCAGGCGGCGGCAGGGCTGGATACCACCATTGCCGCGCCCTTCGTGGATTATCTGGCGCAAGACGGCGGCGCAGTCTCCCGCGTATGGCTGACCACGCCGGACGCGCTGCGCTTCCGCATGGATCGCACCGCCCCCTTCGGGCTGGCGGGCGTGGCGTTCGATGATCTGCTGGCGAAAGATGTGGCCGATGGCATCTTGCAAACCATTCTCGACTACAAAGTACAAGTGCCTGCTGCACCCGCCCCCGGCGAACTGGCGCTACGTTGGCGCATCGAAGGCTCAAGCGGCCTGCTGGCGGAAGTCACCACCGGCCTGAACGAGCCGCTGGTTACGACTTTGACCGCGCCCGATGGCAACTACGCGATCAACGTGGACATCGTGGGCGGACAGGCCGAAAGCCAGCGCAACGGCGCGGCAGTCGCCTTGTTCGCGCCCACCGCCACCCCCACCCCGCTACCCACCGCCACCCCCACGCCCGTCCCGACGCCGACACCCGTTCCGGTGGCACAACCCGTCGCTCCGGTGCAACCTGCCGGCCCCGCGCCTGCCGCGCCCGGTTCGGGCAGCATCGTGGCAGGTAGCTTCGAGTACGGCGGTCATGTAACCAACCCCGCCAGCGACCAAGCGGCATCCGCCATGAAACAGGCGGGCATGTCGTGGATGAAGGTGCAAATCCGCTACAGCCCCGGTATGTCAGCAGGGTCGGTATCCGGTCAGATCAGCGATGCCAAAGCGCGGGGCTTCAAAATTCTGGTCGGCCTCGTCGGGTATCCGAACGATCTGGCAGCCGGCGGCGCGGGCTATGTGGGACAGTTCGCCTCGTTTGCGGGCGGCCTCGCCTCCTTCGGGCCGGACGCAATTGAAGTGTGGAACGAGCCGAACATTGACCGCGAATGGCCTCGCGGACAGATTAGCGGCGCGGGTTATGCCGATCTGCTGCGTCAGTCGTATCAGGCCATTAAAGGCGCGAACGGCGGCGTGATGGTCATCAGTGCCGCGCCTGCCCCCACCGGCGCGGAAGCCGCTTTCCCCGGTCAGGTCGTCAATGATGACAACTGGATTCGGGACATGGTGAACGCCGGCGGCTTGCAGTATACGGACTGCGTGGGCGCGCACTACAACGAGGGCATCGTCGCGCCGTCGGAAACCAGCGGCGACCCGCGTGACAACTACTACACCCGCTACTTCTTCGGTATGCTGGAAACCTACTGGAATCTGGTCGGCGGTCAAAAACCAATCTGCTTCACCGAACTGGGCTACCTGACGCCGGAAGGCTTCCCGCCCTTGCCCGGTTACTTCGCATGGGCGCAGAACGTCACGCTGGCGCAGCAGGCCGCATGGCTGGCACAGGCGGCGGCACTGGCCTCGCAAAGTGGCAAGGTGCGCCTAATGATCGTCTGGAATGTAGACTTTAGCGATTATGGTTCCGACCCGATGGGCGGCTATGCCATGATCCGTCCGGGCGGGGGCTGCCCGGCCTGTGGCGCAATGGCCGCAGCCCGCTAACGTCACCATCCCCCTCGCCCCTGATCCAGCGACCAGCAACGATTAGGGGCGCGGCACTTAAGCACAGCACAATAGGACGGAATGAGGAGGTTTTATGGCGACGGCACAGTTAGCGCATAAATCGCGCATGAAACGGCAACTTCGCTGGTTTGTAGTCATCTGGACAGCAATCACCTTCATTATGGGGGCTTGCACCTTCTTCGCCATCTTCTGGGTGCTGGGCGAAACCGGCATCGGCGGCAGCACCGGACGCAGCTTCGCACTGCCCACCAGTGCCCCCACCGTTCAGCCCGTCACGGCGGCGGCTATCGTGGTGGTTCCCACCCTCGCACCGACCGCAATACCCGCCACGCCTGTCCCCACCAACCCGCCCGCCGAAGTCGCGCAGGCCGCGCAAGTGGCGGCCACGCCGGTTCCGGTTGCCACCAGCACCCCGCTGCCCGTGAGCAACAAGAGCTTTCAGGTGGGCATTCAAGTGCAGTACAGCCTCGACATGAACCCGGACAATCAGGACGGGTGGATGCGCGAGGTGAAAGAAAAGATGGGGCTGCGCTGGTTCAAGCAGCAGATACGATGGGAAGAAGTGGAACCGGAACGTGGTCAGTTTGACTGGTCAAAGATTGATCTGGTCATGCCGTCCAGCGCCAAGTTCAGCCTGAATGTGATGATGTCCATAGTGACGGCTCCGGCGTGGGCGCGTGAAGGCGGTGTCAACCTCGACAAGCACGGGCCGCCCGCCAACTATGCCGACTATGTGAACTTCGTCACCGCCATCCTGAAACGCTACCCCGGTCAGGTGCAGGCCATCGAAATCTGGAACGAACAGAATCTTGACCGCGAGTGGACTTCAACGGCTGGCCTGAGCGCCGCCAACTACGTTGCCATGCTGCGCGAAACCTATACCGCCATCAAAGCCATTGACCCCGGCATCATTGTCATCAGCGGGGCGCTCTCGCCGACGGGCGGTTGGGTGGAACCGGATGGCCGCGTGAGCGCGATTGACGACTTCGACTATCTCTCGCAGATGATTGACGCGGGACTGCTGAACTATACCGACTGCGTGGGCGCACACCACAACGGCTACAACATCGGCCCCGATGTGACGTGGGATAAAGTCCCGAACGATCCTACAGCCAGTTTCCGCGGGCCATTCGACAACCCGCATCACAGCTGGAGCTTCTACAGCACGCTGGAAACCTATGCCAGCAAGATCGCGCTGGCGAACGGTCAGCAAAAGCTGTGCGTGACCGAGTTCGGCTGGGCGTCCACCGAGGATTTGGGTGGGTTCCCGCCCGGTTTCGAGTTCGCCAACGATAACACGCTGCAAGAACAGGCCGATTTCATCGTGAAGGCGATGGATGTGATGAAGGGCTGGAATACGGTGTGGCTGGCGTTCATCTGGAACTTCAACTATGGCCCGCAGGCAGGTTGGGCAACCGATAACGACAACGTGCCGTATTCGATCATCGGCAAGGATTGGGTGTTCCGTCCGGCCTATGATGCCATCATCCAGTGGAGCAAGGCCAATCCGAGCGCACCGTAGCCCTCACCCGGAAGAATCTCCTATCCCCGCCCCTTTCCCCATACATGGAGAAAGGGAGAAATGCGGGGGCAAAGCGATTGAACACAGAATTCCCTCCCCTTTTTCCCCTCAACCATGTATGGGGAGGGGTGGGGGTGGGGACTCTTTCAAGATTAACTTGATGCCAAACAGGGGGCTGCAAAAGCCCCTTTGTTCATCAAAGATACCAGCAAGAATCGAGCATGTATGCGTGGATTGCGGTTGAAACTAGCGATCACACTGGCGGCGGCGTTATCTGCCGCGCTGCTGATCTTCAGCCGGGTGCAGCAACCGGATGACCCCTTCGACGGGGCGGCGGTGGTCAACCCGCCCTTTACCTCGCTCACCTACGGGATACAGGCTTTCCTGTGGTGGGATTACCACATGGGATCGCTCTATCTGGACTGGACGCGGTTGATGGTATTCAGCCACGTCAAGCAGATTTTCGCGTGGTCAGACCTTGAGCCGCGGCGCGGTCAGTGGGATTTCGCCCGTGCCGATCAGATCGTGGACGAGGCGCAGGCCAAAGGGCTGAAACTGGTGGTGCGCCTGAGCGACTCGCCGGACTGGTCGCACCCCAACGTCCCCGGTCAGCGCGATACCGATTTTCACGACTCGCCGCCCGATGATCTGGCGGACATGAGCGTTTACTGCGGAACGCTGGCCACCCGTTACAAAGGGCGCATCGCCGCCTATCAAATCTGGAACGAGCCGAACCTGACCCGCGAATGGGGCAACCGCCCGCCGGATGCTGCCGGTTATGTCGGTCTGCTGAAAGCCTGTAGCGAAGCCATCCGCACCGCCGACCCGGACGCCATTCTCATTTCGGCGGGCCTTTCGCCCACCGGAACCTACAGCCCGCAGGCCACGCCGGACGACATCTACCTTCAGCAGTTATACGATCTGCGTTTCCAGCAGTATGTAGATGTGGTGGGGATGCACGCGCCGGGGTACTCTGTGCCGGAACTGGGGCCGGATGAAGCCGAGCAGCAGGGGCGCGGGCGCTGGGCAACCTTCCGGCGCGTGGAAGATTTGCGACGAATTATGGTCAAAAATGGCGATTCTGCTCGACAGGTTGCTATACTTGAGTTAGGTTGGACGACTGACCCCGGTACGAACCCGGATTATGCGTGGTTCGCGGTCACGCCCGAACAGCAGGCGCGGAACATGGTGGCAGCTTACCAGTATGCCGCTGACCACTGGCGCCCATGGGTGGGGTTGATGTCGGCCATCTATCTGCCCGATCCGTCATGGACGCCGGAGCGCGAGGAATACTGGTGGAGCATCACACGCGGCGACGGCTCGATGGGGCAAGCGTTCATTGATCTAGCAAATATGGCGAAATACTGTGGAGATCGTGTGATTCCCGCACGCGCTCCCGATAGCCCGGAGGCTCTCGGAATTGTCCCAGTTACCCCTTGCTCTTAGCTACTTTTTCCACCTGATCGCAACGGTGGTCTGGATCGGCGGGCTGGTCACGCTCACGGTATTCGTCTGGCCGGAAACGCGGCGCGTGCTGGCGAATAATCCGGCATGGTTCAGCCTGCTCACACGCATCCGTAAACGCTTCGTGCCGCTGACCAACTTTAGCTTGGTGCTGCTGGTACTCACCGGATTCATTCAAATGTCGTTCGACCCGAACTATGACGGGACGCTGACATTTGACAACGAGTGGAGCAAGGTGATGCTGCTCAAGCACCTCGCCATCGTGGGCATGGTGCTGTGCGGGCTGGTGCTGCAATACGCCGTATCGCCCGCGCTCGAACGTTCCAGTATGCAACTGGAACGCGGCAAAGGCGACCCCGCCGAATGGGAAAAACTGCGCCGCCGCGAAGTGCGGCTGACGTGGCTGAACGTGGCACTGGGAATCGCGGTGCTAGGCTTTACCGCGTGGGCAACCGCCCTTTAAGGTTTTTTTACTGGTGAACAGGCAACCCGCGCCGACCTTTCGCCGTCTGGCGTGGTGAGGAGTCTCAGAGTGTCGAGTCGTGTGAGCTTTGTGCTGGCCGTTCTGCTCCTGTTGGTAGGGGCTGGCCTGCGGATGTGGCATTTTTCGACGCTCCCGGCGGGTATGCACGCAGGTGAGATTGTTGATGTGCAGGTGACAGAAACCATCCGGCAGGGTGATATTGAAGTTTTCTATGATCTCGGCGGGCAAGGACGCGAAGGACTATACCACGTTGTCCAAACCATCATCACGAGTATCATGGGCAACGGCGCGCCGGGATTCGACCTGCTAGGGCTGTGGATGGGCATGTTGGCGCTGGCGCTGGTGTATGCACTGGTGGCGCGGTTGTTCGGCCCGGTGGCGGCGGTGGCGGCACTCGGCCTGCTGGCGCTCAACATGTGGATGATCGTGCAATCGCGGCAGATCGGGCGCGAAACCGTGCTGGCTGCGCTGGTGGCGGCGGCGCTGCTCATCGTGGCGCGCACGATGGGCGCATACCGCGATGTACATCCCCTGATTCCCCTGAATACGGCTTTCGCGGCAATGGGGCTGCTGCTGGGGGTGGGATTCTACATCCATCCGGTTCATTTCTTCGTGATCCTGTTCAGCGTGGTGTTCATCCTGTACCGGCTGGTTTACCGGCCTCGCGCCAAAGGGCAAACCTCCGGCTACCGGCTCTTTCCCAATCTGCCGGTGCGCTTGATCGTCAGCACCGAACGCATGACGCGGCAAACCTATAGCTACCTGCTGTTCAGCCTGCTGCTCACCGCCATCGTTTCCATGCCGTATGTGATCTCCAGTATCCGGTTGCCGGAACTCAGCGGTGCGGCGCGGGTGTTTGAAGCCTACAACGTCCTGCAAAAAGACCCGTTCGTGTCTGCGATGGATACCCTGAATGGCATCCTGTTCAGCGGCGACCCGAACCCGGCGCACAACCTCCCCGGTCGCCCATTAATTGACCTGTTCAGCGGGTTATGCGTGTTGATCGGCGTGATGGTGGCGGCGCGGGGCTGGAAAAGCCCGCGTTATGCCCTGCCGCTGATCGCGGGGGTGGCGCTCCTGCCCTCGGCGCTGCTGGCCTCCGACAGCCCCAACTTCCTCACACTTAGCGCCCTCATACCGCTGATCGCGTTGTTCTTCGGCCTCGGCTTTAGCAGCCTGATGCGCCGACTCACACGGGGGCGCGATTGGCTGACGGCGCTGGCATTGCTGGCACTGTTCGGATTCAACCTGTACTGGACGGGACGGGATGTGTTTGAACGCTGGCCTGCCCTGCCGGAAACGCAGGTGGCTTACAACAGCCGCAGCGGACAGCTCGCCCATTATCTGGATGGAACCGCCGCGCAAACCCCTACGGTGATCTGCACGACGACTCACCCGACTCAGCGTACCGAAGCCTTCTCCAACAGCGACCTTATGCTGCTGATGATGAGCCGCAAAGACATCCCCCTGCGCTATGCGGACTGCGGCACTGGCATGATTTTTATCAATGGCGGAGAACCGCAGCAGATCATCATGCCCGAAGCCGATACGCTCACCGCCATGCAGCCTTACATGCGAACGTGGATGAATCGCGGCACGGTACTGACGGACACCGACCTCCCGCGTGATGGCGTGGTGGCGCTGACCGCGAATACCGCACTGGCGGATACCGTCGGCAAGTTCACCACGCTTGCGCCCGCCGCCTATGCACCGGAAGCGCCGGGAGAAACGGCAATCGCCGCGCCGCCGATCCGCTTCGGCGGCAATATCACCTTCCTCGGCTACGAGGAACTGGACACCAATCCGTATCCCCCCGGCGGGGTGCTGGCGGTCGTGACCTACTGGCGCGTGGATGGCGAAATCCCGCCCGATTTGCGCCTGTTCACGCATGTGCTGTCCGATCCGGCGGTCATCGTCGCCCAGAACGACATCATCAGCGTAGATGTGCGCCAGCTTCAGACGCGGGATGTATTCATCCAGATCACCTACGTCCCGTTGCCCTACTCGATCCCCACCGGAACCTATGATGTGTCTATCGGCGCGTTCCGCGATGGCGACAAAGGACGGTTGGCGGTGATGGATGGCGATCAGGAACGCGGGACGCGCCTATTCATCGGTCAAATTAACGTCACCCGCTAACGGGAAACGTCTGTTACAATGCCACCATGCCCGCTGCGTAGCGGGCGGGTATGCCCGTTTGCGATGCTTCCGGCGCATCATCGGCTTAGTGGAAATGAGCGTGTGGATGTTTGAACTGGTTTTTCTGGGTACGTCGGCCTCGGCTCCATCCGTGCATCGCGGGTTAGCCGCACAGGTGGTACTGGCAGGCGAACACCGTTTTCTCGTGGATTGTGGCGAAGGCACGCAACGTCAGATTCTCCGCAGCGGCGTAGGCTTCAAACGGCTGAATCGTATCCTGCTCACGCATGCCCATCTCGATCATATTCTCGGCCTCGGCGGGCTAGTGTCCACTTTCGCCCGCTGGGAGAGCGTGGGCGAACTGGAAATCTGGGGCGGCAAGGCCACACTGGATCGGGTGCAGGCGCTGTTATACGGCGTGGTATTGGATTACGAACGGCTGGCGATCCAGATTCACATGCTTGACCTCAAACCCGGCCTGATGATGAACGCTAAAGAATTTACCGTCAACGCCTTTCCGGTCACGCATCGCGGCCCCGGCAATTTCGGCTTCATCTTTCAGGAGAAGTCGCGCCGCCCGTTTCTGGTGGAACAAGCCGAGGCGCTGGGCATTCCGGTGGGGCCGGAACGCGCCCGTCTGGTGCGCGGCGAGGCGATCACGCTGGAAGATGGGCGAGTGATCGAGCCTGAGATGGTGCTGGGCAAGCAGATCGAAGGCGTGAAGTTGGTGCATATCGGGGACACCGCCCGCACCGACAACCTGCGTGAAGCCGTGCGCGATGCCGACGCGCTGGTGATCGAGGCCACTTTCCTCGATGTGAACGTGGAAGAAGCGCGGTCATTCGGTCACATCACCGCCCGCGAAGCTGCACAATTGGCGCTGGATTGCGGCGTGAAATCGCTGCTGCTCACACATGTTTCGCGGCGCTACCGCGAACGGGATGTGATCGAAGAAGCGCGGCGCGTGTTCCCGCAGACCTATGTCGCCCGTGATCTCGATCATTTCGTCATCCGCCGCGATCAGCCGGTGGAACGCAAACGCGCCGATGATCCCCCGCCGGAGGACGACTAATGTGGACTGTGCAACCGCTGACCGCTGAGGAAGTGTCACAGGCGGCGGCTTTCGTGGAACGCCTGCAAGCGGATTCGGCGCATCATATCGCCTACATCAGCGAGGCCAACGCCGAAGAAATCGAGATGGCATTCGGTGGGTTAGAGCCGAATGGGCTGGCGAACGTCCTCACCGCCTATGAAAACGGGCGCATCGTCGGGTTGCTGGGCGCGGACGTGAGCGCCCGCATGCGGCGCGTGTGGTGGTACGGGCCGCTGGTCGAACATGATGATTGGCAGGCCATTGCGGACGGGCTGTATCAGGCGGCGTGTGGTGTGCTGCCGTTGAAAAGCATCCGCGAAGAAGAACTATTCGTGGATGCGGCCAATGAACGGGTGGTGGCCTTCGGGAAGCGCAATGGCTTTGCGGCGGGTGAGGCCGAGATCAGCCTGTGGTTGGGGCGGGAGCGCCTGTCCGACCTGCCCGCGCTATCTGCACCCGTGTTACCGTACACATGGCGCGGTGCGTTCGCGTTCCTGCATGATCGGCTGTTCCCGAAAACCGATGACAAAGCGGCGGAAATTTTGAAGCGGCTCGGCCCACACGATTGTGTGTTCGCGGTGCTGGAGGCCGGCATCTTCCTCGGCTATGTGTACGCCCGCGCCGAACCGGAAACGGGCAGCGGCGCGATTGATTTCGTGGGCGTGGCGGAACCAGCGCGGCGGCGTGGCATCGGCTACCAGTTGACGGTGACGGCGTTGCGCTGGCTGTTCAGCTTCCCGCAGATCGAGGATATCACGCTGACGGCGGGCGCACACAACGCCCCGGCGTTGGGGCTATTCACCCAGTTGGGTTTCGAGCCGATTCAAGCCCTGCTGCCCTTACGCAAAACGAGGAGATGAGGCACAAAACAGATGGCTGACATCACTCGTATCCGTGAAGCGTTTGTACACGGAAATTATCTTTTTACTGAACACGGGTCGAGCCGTGCAGCAAAACGCGCTATACGCAGCTATGAAAATTCAAAATGCTGATGTCATCGAAGATTATCCCGATGATAAATATGGCTCAAGTTGTCTCTTGTTGGGTTTTTCAGAAGCCAATCGTGCGCTTCATATACAAGTAAGCTATCCTCCATTGGTGAGAATTATCACTGTTTATGAGCCTGATTTAGCGTTTTGGGAAACCGATCTAAAAACGAGGAAAACACCATGATCGAATGCTTGTACTGCAAAGGGCAACTCGAAGCGCGTCTGGTCACTCGTGTACAGGACTATAACGGACACTGGTACATCATCGAGAATCTTCCAGCACTGGTCTGTACACAATGCGGCGAGATATTCTATACCGCCGAATCGCATGATCGCGTGATTGACCTGATTACGGGCGGCACAGAACCCGTGCGCCTAGAGATGGTCGCCGTGATGGATGCCAGCAAAGTATCGTGACACACCGCCCCGGCGCTGGGGCTGTTCACCCAGTTGGGTTTCGAGCCGATTCAAGCCCTGCTGCCCTTACGCAAAACGAGGAGATAACACCTGATGGCAGACATTATGAACGATCATCTGCGGGCGCAGTTGGACGAATACACCAGCGAATTGTTCGTGTCGGAAGATGAAACCCTGCGCTGGATTCAAGAGCAGGCGGCTGCTCATCAGCTACCGGCCATCAGCGTGCGCCCCTTCGAGGGACGGCTGCTGCAAATTCTGGTGGCGCTGGCGGGCGCGAAAACCGTTGTGGAGATCGGTGCGCTGGCGGGCTACAGCGGCACATGGCTGGCGCGGGCGCTGCCTGCCGACGGCAAACTGTACACGCTGGAAAAGAACGCCAAACACGCCGCGATTGCCCGTGCCAGTTTTGAACGCGCTGGCGTGGCACACCGCGTAGAAGTGCTGGAAGGGGACGCGCACACCTCGCTGCACAACCTCATGCAACGCGCCCCGTTCGACATGATTTTTCTGGATGCGGACAAAGTGAGCTATCCCACTTACCTGAAGTGGGCGGTGGCGAACCTTCGTCCGGGCGGGCTGGTGGCGGCGCACAACGCCTTCCGCAGCGGCAAGGTGCTGAACGCGCAAACCGACGATGATCGGGCGATGGATGCCTTCAACCGCGCACTGGCCGCCGAACCCACACTCGATAGCACCATCCTCGCCATAGGGGACGGCATGGCGGTGGGCATCAAGCGGCGGGCGTAGGCGGAGGGTCTATAACCGTGCGCCTAGAAATGGTCGCCGAGAGAGATACCAGCAAAGTAAGGAACGCGAAAGAATGTCTATGCAATCTATCCTGAAAGAGCGCGGCCTGTTGTTGCTGATGGTGTTGCTGCCCGCCATCATCTCCATCGTGCTGATTCTGTCACTGGGCAGACAAATCGGGGATTTCACACCGACATGGAGCGATGAAATCTTCAATGTACATCAGGCAGCGACCTTTAGCGCCGCTGGTTTCAACGGCGGCTATTACACCGTACAAGAACAACCGCCGCCTATTGAATCCTTCCATTTCTACACCTATGGCCCTTGGCTCCCAATATTCTATGGCACCATTGGAAAGCTATTTGGTTGGCAGAACATCACCTATCTAATCATCAACACCACACTGTTCACAGCAGCGGTGGTGTTTTTTGGCATTACTGCCCGTCTGGATAAACGCCAGATGGTGCTCACAGGCATTTTCCTGTCCACCTTCTGGGGATTTATAGTTTATTACTTCAACGGTATGCAGGAAACCGTGCATCACGCACTTGCAGCGTTTCTTGCAACTATCTTCTACCGAGCAATACAGGAACGTACACAACTCAAGTGGCGCTGGCGAATCGCTGGCTTATTGCTGATCGCTCTGGCTACTCTGCTGCGTATATCATGGGCTATTCTGTTTATTCCCTTCTGGGTACTCATTCTGCCCAGAAAATGGTACTGGTTGCTGTTCACCATCCTCATCAGCGCACTAACCACCTATGGCATGCTGACTTTTGCGGGTCTGACCAGCGCACCGGGCAATAATTCGGTTTTTCGGATTGTGGATGGCTTTCGCATGTCGCTTCAGGCCGGGATGGACGCATTCTTTGCTGCCGTCTCAAAAAACAGCGGCAAGTTCTTTAATACCGGCAAGAATTCGCTGGATATTGTGCAGAGCATACAAATGATTTTGTTGTTCGCGGGGGCTTTACTGGTAATTGTGGTTTCGTGGCTGCGGAACAAAGGTCATCGTTTAGCCTCCATCCCGGCTGATGCGGTGTTTCATCTGGTCAATCTGGGTGGCATCTGGGCAGCGGCTATGGTGTTCTATCTCGTTGGCTCATGGGGAGATTTTCGCGTTTTCTCTACCCACCTCATGCTGTCTCTTCTACTGTTAATCGCTTTCCGGCGTTTTCGTCCGGTTCTGGTGTTTATCGCCATCAGTCTACTGAGTGTATCTCTTTTTTACGACACATTTTCTTTGTTTGTGGGTACAAAATTCAATCCGGTAGGATTGCACTCACGAAGCGCGTGGAATGAATACATACAGGCTATGCCCCTGATTGAATACAATCCGGACGCGCCAAACAGTTGGTGCAATACACTTTACTTCTCATCACAGTATGTAAACGGCGGCGCGTTGACACTCGTTCCACCGGGAATCGGCCTATCGTTTTTCTGGGAAATGTCCACCATACCACTTCCCATAAAGTCTCGCTATTTATGGATAAGTGCGGAAGAAGCCACACAGTTGAGTACCTATGAACAGGCTCCTGAACTAGAACCTATAGCGATCATGCGTCACGGTACGCTGTTCCGAAATTTGAGTGTGGACTGTGCTACTTGACCTCATCTGCGGGGCGGTGATGTTCGCGCCTACTGGATGCTGTCCAGATCAATCATGCCTTCGCCGTAGACTTTGCCCGGTTGGATGACCATCGGGCCGCGTGTGTCCGGCGTGGCGATCAGGTCATACGTGGTCGCGCCTGTGACGCGCACCGGCACGATTTCGCCAACGGGCAGTTCGCCTTCCACGATCACATAGCCGTCAATCTCCGGCGCGTCGCGGTAGCTGCGCCCCAGCGTGAGCGCCGCGCCCGTGTCGTTGCCGTCCTCATCCTCGCTCACGCCATGCCCCTCGACCAGAATATCGAGCGTCTTGCCCACCTGCGCCTGATTGCGGGCGAGGCTGATCCCCTGCTGGAGTTCCATCAGGCGTTCGTAACGCGCCTGCTTCACCGCATCCGCCACCTGATCGGGCAGCGCGGCGCTGGGCGTGCCGATTTCATACGAGTATTTGAACGCGCCCACACGGTCAAATTGCAAATCGCGCACGAACTGGAGCAGGCCGTCAAACTCAGCATCGGTTTCGCCGGGGTAGCCGACGATGAAGGTGGTACGCACTGCCAGATTCGGGATGAGGGCGCGCATCTTGCCCACTGTCTCGTACACCCACTCGATCTTGGCGGGGCGCTTCATGCGGAGCAGCGTGTCGCGGTGGCCGTGTTGCAACGGCATATCGAGGTAGGGCAGCACCTGTTTGTGCTTGGCGATGGTTTCCATCAGGCGCGGGGTAACGTAGCCCGGATAGGCGTACATGATGCGTATCCAAGGGATGTCCGGCGCGGCTTCCACAATCTTGTCCAGCAGATGCGCCAATCCATCTTTCAGCCCCAGATCATAACCGTAATCAGTGCTGTCCTGCGCGATCAGCAAGATTTCCTTCACGCCCTGCCCTTGCAGATGCACCGCTTCGCGCACGATGGACTCCACAGGACGGCTGACAGCAGTCCCTTTGATCTTGGGGATGGCGCAGAAGGCGCACGGGCGGCGGCAGCCATCGGCAATCTTGATATAGGCACTCGCGCCCTGCACGCTGGTACGCAGCACGCCTCGCTCATCGAGGCCGACGACTTTGGCATCCGTCGGCAGATGGTACAGCGGTTCGGGGTGCTGGCGGGCGCGCAGACGTGTCACCAGATCAAAAATATCCATCCAGCGGCGCGTGCCGATCACGCCATCCAACCCGGGCACTTCCTGTACCAGATTCGCGCCGTAGCGTTGCGACAGGCAACCCGCCGCGATCACCATCTGCCCCGGACGCTTGCGCTCTGCCAGTTCGCGCAGCGCATCCACCGACTCCTGCTTAGCAGCATCAATGAAGCCGCAGGTATTGACGATCAGCACCTCGGCCTGTTTGGGGTTCTCTACCCCGCGCATCCCGTTCTGGTGCAGCACCTGCGCGATACTTTCGGAGTCTACGGTGTTCTTGGAGCAGCCCAAGCTGAGGAGATAGTAGCTGTTTTTGCGTGCGGCCATTGGCATCCCTGAAACAAAACGACCTCAACGGGTCGTTCCATGCGAACGGAATATTGCTCAATTGTATCTGAAAAAAGCAGCGAACGTATAGGGGCTAGGTCGCAGCACGGGGGAAGGCGAACAGGCGCACAATCGGCAGCGCGAAACCGGGCAGCAGGTCGTCCCCCTCAAACGTGTCATCCACCGTCATGAGATGGGGCATTGACAGCGCCATGACACCGATCCTCCAGCCAACTCAACCGCAACCGTCAGCCTTCATTATACGGCTAAATACGGCTACCCGTCCTCGCCCTGACGGGCGTTGTAGACCAGTGCGCCGCTGGACGCGAAATCGCGGTAGACCTGCAAGGCTTCTTCGCGCAGCACATTGTTGGTCACGCTGATCCCGCGTTTCGCCAACTGATCCTCCCACTGGGGATGAATCGGTCCTTCATCAAATCCGGTGATCTGCTCCAGTTCGGGGCCGCTGCCGGGGATCACCAGCGAACGCACGCCTGACCAAACCATCGCGCCGAAGCACATGGCACAGGGCAGCCAGTTCACCACCAGTTGATGCACAGGCTGGCCTGCCCCACCGAGGTCATACGTCCCCACGATCTGCTGCGCCAGTGAGAGCGTCATCACTTCGGCATGGGCGGAGGAGCAACCGGAGGCCACCACGCGGTTCACGCCAATCACGATCAGCTTGCCCGAATCGCGTTCAAACACACCGGCAGCGAACGGCCCGCCCGTCCCATTCTCGAAGTTCAAACGCGAGAAGCGGATGACGGCGGCCATCCGGTCTTCGACAGACGGGATATAAGCAGGCAGACGGCGGAGTTCTTCAGTCGCCCAATCGGGCAAGCTCAATGTGAACTGCATAGTAGATTCTCCCTACAAATTATTCGGGCGGTTTGGTCGGCGGCAGGTTTTCCTGCGTGGCACGCGGCGGCAAAATAGCCGTCGGCGTGGGGGTTTGCGTTTGCGTCGGGCTGGGCGTAATGGTCGGTGTGCGCGTCAGCGTAGGCGTGGGCGTCACAGTCGGCGTATCGCTGGCAGTCGGCGTAATCGTGGGTGTGAGCGTAATGGTAGGCGTTTCGCTCGGCGTCAAGGTTGGCGCAGGTGTATTGCTGGCGGTCGGGCTGGGGCCGAAGGTGGCGCTGGGTGTCAGCGCGGCAATGGTCGCGCCCACGTAGATGTCCGAAGTGGGCGGCGGCGTGGGGCTAAATTCGCTGGTGGGTTCAAAGCCGGGGCCGGAACTGACCTGCACCCCGCCCAACGTGAACACAATATCCACCTTCTGCCCGCGTCCGCCAAAAGTCGCCTGCTGCTCCCCGTTGTAGACCACTGACAGCGCCGCCGCATTGGAAGCCGAAACGGTCACATTGTCGTTCGCTGGATATTCCATCTGATCGCCGGGGCGAGACAGGCCGGAGAACTGTTCCACACCATCGGCTGAAACGCGCATCCACGCCCGCTGCGTCATCACAATCGTCACCAGCACCCCGCGTCCGCTGAAATTCTGCTGCACCAGCGCCAGCGGCGTAGGCGAGGGAGCCGGGGTGAAGGTGGGATGCGGCGTGAAAGTGGGCGTGGGCGGCAGTTGACCGAGGATGCTGCTGCCATCGGACGTGGTATCCGTTCCGGCATCCTGCGGCTGACCGATCAGTTGCGCCACCACAAACACGATGACCGCCAGCGCCGCCCCTGCCACGAGGAACAGCACCAGTGTGTTGAGGACGTTGCTACCGCGTGCGGAACGATCCAGCACAATCGGCACAGCCGGCAACGAGGGATTGGTATCGGTAATGCGGCGCGGCGCAATCGGAACTATTGTCTGGCTGGTACGTTTGCCACTCCGACGGCGGGGGTTTTCGGCGGCGTGGCGGGCGGCATCGTAATAGGCCACCATGCGGTCTTCATCGAGGCCGAGAAAGCGGGCATAGTTGCGAATAAAGCCGCGCACCTGCACCGAGGAGGCTTCGGGGATGTTAAAATCGCCTGCTTCAAAGGCTTCGAGAATACGGCGGCGAATCCGCAGCGTCGTCTCGGCCTCCTCAAGGGTAAGCTCTTTCGCTTCGCGGGATTCGCGCAGATAGCGACCCAGCGCCATTGCATCCATCAGTGGTCAGCCCATCCGTGCAGCCATCACAACCGCACGAAGTATACCCCAAACCGCGTCCGATACGAAAACAAACAACCCCGAAGGCGAAACCTCCGGGGTTGTGCGCTTGTTCATGCAGGAAATGTTATTCCGCAGCAGAATCCGCTTCCGCTTCGGTCGGGGCTTCAGCAGCGATTTCGACCACTTCGGGAGCCGGGGTCTTGCCCGCCAGATACGAGGCGAGTTCTTCTTCGCGCACCACCACCACGCGCAGGGTGGGCGAAGTTTCGCTACCCAGACGCACGGGGATGATGAACGTACCGACTTCGCGGAGCGCCTGCTGGCTGATGCGGCGGCGGTTGATGTCCACACCCGTCTTGGTATGGAGCGCATCGGCGATGTCGCCCGTCGTGACCGAACCGAACAGCTTGCCGGTGTTGGCGGCACGGCGACCAAAGACCAGCTCGGTGCCGTCAATCTGGCGGGCGAGGTCGTTCAGGCGGCCTTCCAGCTCGGCCTTACGCGCAGCGGCGTTCTGGCGCAGTTGGTCAGCACGCAGCAATTCCTGCGGCGTGGCTTTGGCGGCCAGCTTCTTGGGGATCAAATAATTGCGGGCGTAGCCGTCGGCAACGGTCACGACTTCACCGGCGACACCCTGCTTGTACACATCAGAGAGCAGTAAAACTTTCATCGGAACAATCCTTCATCACAACGGGATGCGCCCGCGCACGGGAGAGTTGCAGTCCAAACGAACATTCAAAGAGTACAGATTATAAAGCACGACAATTCGCTGTGCCAAGTGCGAATGTTGCGGGGGGGCATTTGGATTTGGGGGCAATCGTTCAAAAGACCTCACCCCTCAGTCCCCTATCCGTAGTAACAAGCGAGGGCGAATGCAAGAGTCCCCTATCCCCCGTCCCCTTATCCCCATACATGGCGCAAGGGGGGAAACCCTCAAGAACCTCACCCTCACCCCCCCTTGACTTTCAAGATGGTATCTCTCAATTGTATATGGGCGAGCATGGATGTTCTGCGTTACAATGAAAGCGATCATAATCCAATTCCATTTAGGATAACTGACCGAATGGCACTCAAGATTTACAACGTATTGGGACGCGAAAAAGTGGAGTTCCAGCCTCAGCATGAGGGGCATGTGAATATGTACGTGTGCGGGCCAACCGTGCAGGACTACGCGCACATCGGTCACGCCAAAACTTACATCGCGTTCGATGTGATCGTTCGTTACCTGCGTTACAGCGGCCTGAGCGTGCTGTACGTGCAGAACATCACCGATGTCGGTCATTTGCTGGATAGCGGCGAAGACCGCATTCTGAAGAAGGCGGCGCAACTTCAGGCCAAGCCCATGCAAATCGTGGAGTTCTACGCCCGCAGCTACTTCGAGGATATGGACTCGCTAGGAATCAAGCGACCGGACATTTCGCCCCGCGCCAGCGGCCACATCCCCGAACAGATCAAGATGATCGAGACGCTGATGGAGCGCGGTCATGCGTATCTGGCGGATGGCAGCGTGTACTTCGATGTCGCCAGCGCCCCGAACTACGGCAAGCTCTCCAACCGCCGCATTACCGAGTTGGAGGCCGGTTCCCGCGAAGTGGTGCGCGACGAGAAGCGCAACCCGGAAGATTTCGCGCTGTGGAAAAAGGCCGAACCCGAACACATCCTGCGATGGGACAGCCCTTGGGGCGAAGGTTTCCCCGGTTGGCATATCGAGTGTTCCGCGATGGCGAAGAAGTATCTAGGCGAAACGTTTGACCTGCACGGCGGCGGTGTGGATAACATCTTCCCGCACAACGAATGCGAAATCGCGCAGAGCGAATGCGCCAACGATGCCGAATTTGCCCGTTACTGGATGCTGGTGGGCAGCCTGACGGTGGACGGTGTGAAAATGTCCAAGAGCCTCGGCAACTTCATCACCATTAAAGACGCGCTAAAGAAGTACCGCCCGGAAGTGATTCGCACCTTCTCGCTCAGTGCCCACTACAGCAATCCGGTGGATTTCAGCGACGACGCGCTGCAAGCCGCCGCTGTGGGCTGGGAACGGTTGTACGGCGCGGTGCGGTTGGCGCGGCAAATGCTCCCCGCCGCCCCTGCTACCGACGCGGGTAGTGACTTCCTGCCGCGCCTCGAACAGGCGAGAACGGATTTCCGCGCCGTGATGGACGACGACTTCAACACACCGAAGGCCATCGCGCAGTTGCAAGAACTGACCCGCGAGGTGAACACCCTGCTCAACAGCGGTTCGCCAGTGGGCAAGGCCGCGCTGGAAGCCATCATCGCCACCTACAACGAACTGGGCGGCGATGTACTGGGCATCATCCCGGCGGCGGAAGCGGGCGGCGGCGCGAATGCCGAACGCGAGGCCGGCCTGATTAAGCTGATCGTGGAAGCGCGGCAGGCTGCCCGCAAAGCGAAAAACTGGGCGGAGAGCGACCGTCTGCGCGACGCGCTGGCTGCGCTGGGCGTGCTTGTCGAAGACCGCGCCGATGGTACGGTCTGGCGAGTGAGCTAAACGACTATGACCGAATTTATCTATGGACACTGGGCGGTGATGGAAACGCTGCGGGCTAAGAAGCGCAGCGTGGATCAACTCATCCTCGCCGAGAACGTGGAAGAACGCGGCCTCGTAGCCGACATCGTGAAGGCGGCGCAAGAGCGCGGCATCAAGATTCAACGGCTACCGCGCCGCATTCTGGATGATATGGCAAGCGGCGGCAACCATCAAAGCACGATGGTACGCGCCCAACCGTATCCCTACTCCGATGTAGAGGATATTCTGGCGCTGGCGCAAAAACGCGGCGAAAAGCCGTTCATCCTCATCCTCGACCTGCTCAAAGACCCGCAAAACGTGGGCGTGCTGTTGCGCGTGGCCGAGTCGGTGGGGGTGCATGGCGTACTGATTCAGGAACGGCGCAGCGTGTCCATCACCCCGGCAGTCGTGAATGCGTCGTCCGGGGCGGTAGAATATATGCACGTCGCGCAGGTCAACAATCTGGTGAACGCCATGAAAGACCTGAAATCGCAGGATGTGTGGATGGTAGGGCTGGAAGCCGACCCTACTGTGTCACCGATTGACAGCACCAACCTCGATATTGCGCTCGGCCTCGTGCTAGGTAGCGAAGGCGAAGGGATGCGGCGGTTAGTGCGCGACACCTGCGATATGATGCTGGCGCTGCCTATGCGTGGGCATCTGGCGAGTTTGAATGTAGCGACTGCCGGTTCCATCGCCCTGTACAGCGCGTGGCAAGCGCGAAAATGGCAGGGATGGGTGGGGGCGAAGAAAGCCTGACGGATACTTAGTCTCTTGTGAGAGGATAACCGGACATGATTAAC